>Ga0272449_1000323_pt1 | contig 57672 bp, 51 predicted proteins | sample YNPCB0241_FD_198679 | JGI IMG/M metagenome (GOLD analysis project Ga0272449, IMG submission 198679) | Hot spring sediment microbial communities from Yellowstone National Park, WY, United States - YNP-CB-024-1 | ecosystem: Environmental > Aquatic > Thermal springs > Hot (42-90C) > Sediment...
GGCGGTGGCGGGAGCGGGGTCCGGCTGCAGGTCCACCCCCCACCTCCGGGCGTAGCCCTGGTGCAGGCGGAGTTCCTCCACGGCTCCGTCCAACAGCTCCTTGAACTTCACCAGGCCCTCCCGGTCCGGAGCCTTCGCCAGCAGCAGGGCGTACGCCCGCACGAAGGCGTCCAGGAAGTAAGCGTCCTGGCCCACGTAGAACCGAAACCGCTCCAGGGGAAGGTCTCCGGAGGCGATGCCCTGCACGAAGGGGTGCTCCAGGCACGCCTGCGCCAGGTGTTGGTTTTCCGCCCACAGCTCCCGCGCAAGTCCCATGTCCGCCTCCTCAAACACAACCGCCAGGCCCGATCAAGGACCTGGCGGTTTCGGCAAAGCTGCCCGTTCCCCACGCCAGCATTACCTGGATCGGGTCCATCGGGGTCTGCGGCATTGGCCATATGGCCGGCCGCACTCTCAGCCCGGCTCTTCCGAGCTCCCCCAGGGCCTGCTGTTTGGTTTTTCTCACCCAGATTATCGCACATGGTGCAAGAGATTAGGTCATGAAGCAACCGTTGCTTTAAATATTTAAGTGAGGCAGCCGAGGGAGCGGGCTTTCCTACGAGCCCTGACCTAGGATTCCAGTTGGGCGAGAAAGAGTTGATGGACGCGCACCTCCCCCGTGATCTCCGGGTGAAAGGTCGCGCCCAGCCACGGACCCTGCCGCACCAGCACGGGATGCCCCTCGAAGGCGGCCAGCACCTCGACTTCTGGCCCAACCCGGGTGATGAGGGGAGCCCGGATGAAGGCCACCCGAAGGGGAGGAGGGCTCAGGTGTTTCACCCACACCTCCGCTTCGAAGCTCTCCCGCTGCCGCCCGTAGGCATTGCGGACCACGGCGATGTCCATCAGCTCCAGGGTACGGACCGGACCGCCTGTGACCTCCCGGGCGAGGAGGATGAGGCCCGCGCACGTCCCGAGAAGGGGCATGCCCGCGTGGGCGCGCCGCCGGATGGCTTCCGCCAGGTTCGTGCGCTCCAGGAGTCGGCTCTGGGCCGGACTCTCGCCTCCGGGAAGCACCAACCCGCCCACATCGGCCAGATCCTCTGGGCTCCGCACCTCTACGGGTTGTGCACCCAGCCGGCGCAGAACCTCCGCGTGCTCCGCCACATCCCCCTGCAGACCCAGGATCCCGACGCGAGGCATCCTACACCCCCCGGGTCTGGAGCAGTTCCCGTTCCGCCAGGGCCCGCACGTCTAACCCTCGCATGGGCTCACCGAGGTTCTCGCTGGCCCGGGCGATCACGTACGGGTCGTTGAAGTGGGCCACCGCGTCCACGATGGCCCGGGCCCGGCGGGCGGGATCGCTGCTCTTGAAAATCCCGCTCCCCACGAATACTCCATCGCACCCCAGTTGCATCATCAGGGCCGCGTCCGCGGGAGTGGCGATTCCTCCCGCCGCGAAGTTCACCACGGGCAGCCGACCCAGCCGCCGGACCTCCCGCACGAGCTCCAAGGGCGCCCCCATCTCCCGGGCCACCGTCACCAGCTCCTCCTCTGGAAGGGCCTGCAGCCGGCGGATCTCGTCCAGGATCTGCCGCACGTGACGCACCGCCTCGACCACGTTTCCGGTGCCCGCCTCGCCCTTGGTCCGGATCATGGCGGCCCCCTCCGCGATCCGGCGGAGGGCCTCCCCCAGATCCCGGGCCCCGCACACGAACGGCGTCCGGAACGGGTGCTTGTTGATGTGATGCCGCTCGTCCGCAGGGGTGAGAACCTCGCTCTCGTCAATCATGTCCACCCCGATGGCCTCCAGCACCTGGGCTTCCACGAAATGGCCGATGCGCACCTTCGCCATCACGGGGATGCTCACCGCTTCCATGATGGCCCGGATGCGGGCGGGATCCGCCATCCGGGCCACTCCCCCCTGGGCCCGGATGTCCGCGGGCACCCGCTCCAGGGCCATCACCGCCACCGCTCCGGCTTCCTCCGCGATCCGGGCTTCCTCCGGGGTGGTCACGTCCATGATCACCCCGCCCTTCAGCATGGACGCAAACCCGCGCTTGATGCGCTCCGTTCCCTGTTCTCTCATCCCCGTACCTCCTCCAGGAGCTCCAAAGCCCGCCACAGCTCGTCCCGGGCAAAAGGCGCAAGCTCCGTGCGCTTCCCATCCCGGATCTGGACGCGCCCATCGGACACGAACCGGCCCACCGCCTCCGCGGGGATCCCAGCCCGTGCCAGAGCGCCCACCGTGCGGGCCGGGTCCGGCGTGGCGATGAGGAGGCTCCCGCTGCTGATCAGGCCCAGAGGGTCAATCCCCACCAACTCGCAGATCCTCCGGGTCTCCTCCCGTACGGGGATCCGGTCCGCCCAAAGCTCCAGGCCCACCCCTGAGGCGTGGGCCATCTCCAGGGCCGCACCCACGATCCCGCCCTCCGTGGCATCGTGCATGGCCACAGCTCCTGAGCGCACCGCCACCCTCCCCTCTGGGAGCACGCTGATCTCCTGCAGGAAGGCCTGGGCCCGACGGACCAGGTCATCGCCCAGTCGCTCGGAAAAGTAGGAGGCGAAGTCCGTGGCCAGGATCGCGGTCCCCTCCAGGCCCGCGGCCTTGGTGATCACCAGGGTGTCTCCCGGACGGGCGCCCGCGGTGGTCACGAAGCCGTCTCTGGGAGCTTTCCCCAAGGCGGTCATGACCACTAGGGTCCGGTCAATCCCCGGGGTGACTTCCGTGTGTCCTCCCACGATCTCGATCCCGATCTCCGCCGCAGCAGCACCCGCCTCCTCCATGAGCTCCCGAAGATCCTCCTCCGTGCTTCCCTCCCGGAGGAGCACGTCCAGCAATAGCCCGACCGGCTCCGCACCCGTGGCCGCGAGGTCGTTGCAGGCCACGTGCACCGCCAACCGGCCCAGATGCCGGCTGGCCCCCGTGATGGGATCCGTGGTCACCACGCACACCCACTCCCCAAAGTCCAGCACCGCGCAGTCCTGGCCCCAGGAGGCGTGCACGAGCACGTCCGGCCGCCGGCCCAGATAGGGATAGACCAGGCGCTGTAAGAGCTCCGGGGGAACCTTACCAGGCCGCATCAGGCGGGACGCAGAACAGACCGCCGCAGCAAGGCCGCAGCCGGAACGCCTACCACGATGCCGCTACCGACCTGGAAGAGGTTCCCGGGCACCTCCGCAGCCGCAGCCCCCCCACCCAGACCCATGAGGTAGGCCTCCGCCACGAAGTAGCCCAGGACCATCCACGCCCCCGCAACCGCACAGGCCACGATCCCTCCTCCCACAAGCCTTGGGCCCTCCCCATCCGGCCACCCGAACACGCGCCCGGCAATCCACCCGCACACCCCTCCCTCCACCCCCTTGATCACGAGGGTGAAGGGAGCAAAGGACCCGTAGCCGGCCAGCAAATCCGCCAGGGCCGATCCCACCCCTCCGGCCACCGCTCCGAACACGGGGCCGAGGAGCAGGGCCGTGAGGTATACCATGGTCTCCCCCAGGTTGATGTAGCCCTGGGTGGCGGGGATCGGGATGCGGATCACCAGGGTCGCTACCACCACCAGCGCTACCCCCAGGCCTCCCAGCGTGAGGTGCCGCGTGCTCATGGGTTCCTCCTGCAAACAGGCTCGGTTGGTTTTTACGCTCAAAAGTGGCTTGAGAAAAGAACCAATTACAAGCAAGATAAGTAGGGCCAATGGATGGAACTCGCGCTCCGGCTTGATCCGAAGGCCAGCAGGCCCCTGTACCGGCAGGTGGCGGAGGAGATCCGGGCAGCCATCCTTGAGGGGAGGCTCCGGCCCGGGGAGCGGCTCCCTCCGAGCCGGGTGCTCGCGGCCTCCTTGGGAGTTTCCCGAGTGGTGGTGACCTCCGCGTATGAGGAGCTGGTAGCGGAGGGGTATCTGGAGGCATGGCGGGGAAGCGGGACCTACGTGACCCGGGCCCTCGCTGAGTTTCCGAGGATTGCCCGGCGCCCTGCAAGTTCTCAAAGCCCACCTCGGGAAGAACCGGCTTCCGAGTCCGTAGTGGACTTCGTACCGGGTAGGCCCTCGGTGGAACGGCTCCATCCGGCCGCCTGGCGCCGGATGTGGCGGGCGGTGGCCCGAGAGCAGCCGCCCGCGGGATACGGGGATCCCGCGGGGGACCCGGACCTGCGGGCGGCCATTGCCGCCTACCTGGGACGGGCCCGGGGAGTGGTATGCACCGCGGAGGACGTCCTCATCACCTCTGGAGCTGTGGAGGCGGTGGACCTCGTGGCCCGGGCCTTCCTGAAACCCGGGGATCGGGTGGCCTATGAAGAGCCCGGCTATCCCGCGGCCCGCCGGGTTCTCCTGAGCCGAGGACTGGTCGTGGACCCGGTACCCGTAGACGATGACGGAATCCGCGTGGACATGCTTCCCGCCCGCGCCGCCGTGGTGTACGTCACCCCCTCCCACCAGTTCCCCCTCGGGGGCCGCCTCCCTCTCGCCCGACGGCTCACCCTGCTGGAGTGGGCTCGCAATGCCGGCGCACTCGTGGTGGAGGACGACTACGACAGCGAACTCCGGTTCCACGGCCCGCCCCTTCCCGCCCTCGCCGGGCTCGATGCCTCAGGACGCGTCCTGTACATAGGGACCTTCTCAAAAGTCCTCCTGCCCGGCCTGCGGGTGGGATACTTGGTAGCGCCACCGGATCTGCGGGAGCGCCTGATGCGGCTGCGGGAGCCCTCGGAGTCCTATACCCCCTGGCCGGTCCAGCGGGCCCTCGCAGCCCTGCTGAGGAGTGGCGACTTCGACCGTCACATCCGCCGGATGCGGCGCCACTACGCCGAACTGCGGGCGGCCCTGCGGGAAGCCCTCAGTCCGGTGGAGCCTCTCGCTCGCCTCCGGGGCTTGGAGGCGGGCCTTCACGCAGTCCTTGAGCTCCGCAGCGACCTGGACGCGGAGGAGGTCTGCCGCTGCGCCGCGGAACGGGGGGTACGTGTCCGGACCCTGACCCCGTACTATCTGGGGCCCCCTACCCGTACCGGCATCCTCCTCGGATACGGGGGCCTCTCCTTGGAGGACGTCCGTCGGGGGGCTGGGATCCTGGCCGGGGTGATCCTGGAGCTCGCCCGGGCCGCGTAACCCCGCTTGGGAGGGGCAGGCGGAGAGGGGTCTCCCTCCTTGGCAGATCCGAGCCATCAGGCTACCATCCTGCCATCGGGAAACCGCAGGGCGAGAAAGGAGGACCATGCACATCGCCTTCCTGCTGATCTCCCTGGACGGCAACACCCCGGCCCAGGTCGCCCGCGAGCTCCGCACCATCCCGGGAGTCTCGGAGGCCCACGCCACCCTGGGGGACTACGACGTGATCGCCATCGTCCGCGCGGAACACACCCGGGAGATCCCGCAGATCACGGAACGGGTGAGCCGGGTCCACGGGGTGGTGAAGGTGCTGACCTGCGTGGGGGTGGCCTAGGGGGTCCGGACGCGCGGGGTCACCACGTGCATCGCCTGCAGCACGCGATGCGCGAGAACAAGGGCGGCAAGCCCCGCCTCCCCGGGAACTCGGGGGGTTTGCTCTCCCCGGACGCACGCGAGGAAGTGCCGGAGCTCCGCACGCAGGGGTTCCTCCCGCAAGAGGAGGAGCTCTTCCCGCCGGTTCCCTCTCCACACCGTCAGCGACTCGCGGAGGAAATCCAGGTGCCACCGTTCCTCCGGGGTGACCACCTCCAGCTCCGCGGCCTTGACGGAATCCACGCGGCTCGCGAGAAGGCTTGCCGCGCAGCCTCCCTCGAAGACCAAGTGCACCGCTGCCAGGTCCTCACCATCTCCCCACAGCTGGGCGCCGACTGCGGAGATGGACCGAAGGGGGGAGCCGGTGAGGGAGAGAACCAGATCGAGGTCGTGGATCATGAGATCCACCACGACCCCCACATCCGTAGCGCGGCCCGCCTGAAAGGGCCGCACCCGGCGGGCCCGGATGAAGAGGGGATCGCGCACCCGATGGAGGAGCGTTTCCACCGCGGGTTTGAACCGCTCCACGTGGCCGACGAGCAGCAGGACTCCCCTGTGACGGGCCCGGGCGATGAGCTCCTCCGCCTCCTCCACCCGACTCGTGATGGGCTTTTCCACCAGGACGTGGATCCCGGCCTCCACCAGGTCCCGGGCGATCTCGTAGTGGTGGATGGTGGGGGCCACCACGCTCGCTGCATCCACCTTCCCGATGAGATCCCGGTGGTCCAGGTAGCCCGCGATGCGGTAGCGGTCCGAGAACTCCTCCACCTCCGCGGGGTTCGGCGAGACCACAGCCCGCAGATCCGCTTCCGGGAGCTCGTGGTAGATCCGGACGTGGTGCCGGCCCCAGCGTCCTAGCCCCACCACGGCCACCCGCACGCGCTCTCCGCTCGCGGAATCCTCCTTGCCCCTCACTTCTGCACCACAGCCCGGGAATCCGCAAAGGCCTGGATCGCCTCGACGACTCCGCGGAGGTCCTCCGGACCGAGGGCGGGATGGACGGGCAGGGACAGGACCTCCCGACATGCCCGCTCCGTCTCAGGCCAGGCCCCCCCCTCGTATCGAACCCGGCGGTAGGCCCTGGTGGCGGGAACGGGCCGCGGGTAGTAGACTCGGGTCTCGATCCCTCGACCCGCGAGGAACTCCCGGAGGGCATCCCGCTCTTGGGCACGGACCGTGTACTGGTTGTACACGTGGTACGTCTCGGGGGGCTCTACGGGTGTCCGGATGCCCGGAATATCCCGTAAGTGCGCGGTGAGGTACGCCGCGTTCCGCCGGCGAATCTCGTTGAGGACATCGAGCCGTCCGAGCTGAGAAAGGCCTAGGGCCGCCGCCACGTTCGTCATGCGGAAGTTGTACCCCACCACCTCGTACTCGTAGGCTCCGTCCTGGGCTCCTGCGTGTACCAAAAGGCGGGCTCGGCGGGCCAGGGCCTCATCGGAGGTGACGATCATTCCGCCCTCCCCCGTGGTGATGTTCTTCGTGGGGTAAAAGCTGAAGATGGCCGCGTCCCCGAAGGATCCTACCCGCCGACCCCGGAAGGCAGCCCCATGCGCCTGCGCCGCGTCCTCGATGAGCAGAAGTCCGTATCGCCGCGAGAGATCGCACAGGGCATCCATGCGCGCCGGAAGCCCGTACAGATGCACCACCAGAATGGCGCGCACACGCCGGTGCCGGCGAAGTGCGTCCTCCACCCGGTTGGGATCCAGGTTCAAGGTGTCCTTCTCGATGTCCACAAAAACAGGGACCGCACCCCGGTGGACCACCGCGTTGCTGGTGGCCACAAAGGTAAAGGGCGGAACGATCACCCGGTCTCCGGGACCGATCCCCGCGGCCTCCAGCACCACCTGCAGGGCCGTGGTCCCCGAGGAGGTCGCGATCCCGAAGCGGGCCCCCACGTAAGCCGCAAAGGCCGCCTCGAACCGTTCCACCCAATCCCCATGGGAGAGCTGCCCGGAGGCAAGCACCTCCAGGACCCTCGCCTGGTCCTCCTCCGTCACCACGGGCCGCGCGATGGGGATCATCCTACCTGAAATGGTAACGGAATGTTCTGGAATCGTCTCTCCTGAGCAAGTCATCGGTCTGGGAGGCGGGCCGGGCGATTACTGGATGATCACCCGCCGGTTCGTGGCCAGGACCCAGATGAGAAAGGCCAGGAGCAGGACCACGAAGAGTTCCGCCTGGCCGGATTCGTCTCGCCCGAGACGGCGCAGGGCGCTGCGCATCCGCGTCTCCAGGAGGTAAAGCGGGAACAGCATGGGGTCACCTCCAGCTCCGATCCTCCTCCGCCTCCGGGCCCGGGAGAGATCCCTCCTCAGCCCGGCGTCGGAGGGCATCCAACATCCTCTCGACGTTCTTACGCATGAGCAGGAGTACGAGGTTTGCGAGCAGCGGCCCGAGAAAGGGAATGCTCAGCTCGAACTCCACCACGAGCCGGGTCCGGCACCCCGCCTGCACGGGTTCGAAGGTCCACACTCCTTCGTATCGGTCGAAGTCTCCCTCCCGCTGGCGGAAGGCACAGGTGTACGTGGCGTCGTCCCACGTGTCTTCCTCCACCCACCGGATCCGCCGTCCCTGGACCCGCCCCACCCACTCTGTGGTGGTCCGGTGCCCGTCCCGTGAGATCAGGCGCACGGTCTCCAGATCCGGCATGAACTCCGGGAACCGCTCCACGTCCTTCGCGAGGGCATAGACGGCCTCCACGGGAGCCCGTATGAGCGTCTGTACCTCCACCCGCGGCATGTCCGGGCGTGCGAACCCTCCTCCGGAAACTTAACTATACGATGCCGGAGAGCCAAATGCCTTCTGGCGGAGGGCGGTGGGAATCGAACCCACCCCGCCCGAGCGGGGCGGCACCGGTTTTGAAGACCGGGAGGCCCACCGGGGCCCGTCGCCCTCCCCTAAGAGGCTCCCCGCACGAGCTTGGGACCCGCCACCCGGAGCTCCCCCTGCCGCCGGGTGATCCCCAGGGTATCCAGGTACTCCAGCAGGGGCAGCACGTACTTCCGGGAGGTCCCCAGCAGATCCCGAACCGCGGCCACGGTGAGCGCGGCATGAGTCCGCAGCGCCTCGGAGACCACCTGGACCGCGCGCTCCACGGACTTCCTATGATACAGCAATCCCCGCAGCTCCACCGCCTCGCCCGCATCCAGAAGGAACTGCACGGCCACCTCCGCGTGCACCCCCAGGGCCTGCTCCACCTCCGCCCGGCTCGGCCCCTCCAGCCCGCACCGCCCGATCCATGAACGGAGCTCCTCCACCGCCCGGGCCTGATCCGGGGTTAGGGTCGGACGATGGTCCGGCAGCCGCACGAACCCCTCCTCTCCTACGATGCGGGAGGCCACCCGCTCTGCCACCAGCTCCCATGCCGCCCCCCCGAGGCGCCGGATGAGGGTGAGCCACTCCCCGTGCGGCATCCCTCGCCGCCACGGCCGCCCACGGTGATACGCGGCGAGTGCCTGAACGACCTCCTCCTCGACCCGGTGCAGGACGGACTCGTGGACCCACCGATTCCAGACCTCCCACAACGTCCCCTTTGCCCGGGCCTGTGCCAGCAGCTCCTGGATGTGACCTGCAGCCATTCCCGTGCGGCGGACCAGATCCGCGACCGAGCTCCCCTCGGTCCCAGAAGCTTCCACGGCCAACAGGAGCACGCCCTCCGGATCCCGGGACTCCAGGGTCCTCAGGTGCATGAGGACCACGGGATCCCTCCTCCGGGGGCGGGACGGGTTCACCCGAAGGACCTCCCCTCCGCCCCAGGTCAGCAAAGGCGAGAACCGGCGCACGACGAAGGGGTCTCCGAAAGCAGCCGTGATGGGCCGCTCCAGCCGGATGTGCGCGAAGCCGGTTCCCCCGGGCGCGAGCACCGCCTCCTCTAGGAGAAATGCCCGACCGATGGCCTCCGCGGTTCCCAGGTAGAGTCGAACCCGATCCCCATGCCGGAGGGGCGGGGTGTGCGGCAGGAGGCGGAGCCGCACGTCCAGAGTGGTGGCAGGCTCGAAGGCCCCCGGAGTAACGACCACGTCTCCCCGCTCCACCTCATCCCGAGAAACCCCCAGAAGGTTGAGGGCGACCCGCTGTCCTGCCCGCACCTCCGAAACCGGTTCCCCGTAGGATTGGATGCCCCGCACCCTTACCGTCCGACCCGCGGGAAGGACTTCCAGGATATCGTCGGGACGGATGCGGCCGCTCCACAGGGTTCCTGTCACCACGGTGCCGAACCCGGCCACCTGGAAGGACCGATCCACGGGGAGCCGCACGGGACCCTCCGCCGGACGCGGGGAGCCCTCCGCCACCACCCGGTCCAGGGCAGCGACGAGGTCCGCAAGTCCCTCTCCCGTCTTTGCGGAGACCGCCACCATGGGCGCGGTCTCGAGAAACGTGCCCTGTAAGAAGCCCCGCACGTCCTCCCGGACCAGCTCCAGCCACTCCTCGTCCACGAGATCCCTCTTGGTCAGGGCCACGACGCCCGTGGGGATCCGCAGGAACCGCAGGATGTCCACGTGCTCCCGGGTCTGGGGCATGACCCCCTCATCGCTCGCCACCACCAGGAGGACCGCATCGAAGCCCGCAGCCCCGGCCAGCATGTTCCGGATGAGACGCTCGTGTCCGGGCACGTCCACAAACCCCACCCGAACTCCGCTGGGGAGATCCATGTGGGCGAATCCCAGATCGATGGTCATCCCTCGCCGTTTCTCTTCCTCCAGCCGGTCGGGGTCTATGCCGGTGAGGGCATGCACGAGGGTACTCTTTCCATGATCCACGTGCCCCGCGGTCCCCACCACCGCGGTGCGCACCGGCTTCGACTCAGGACAGCTCCGCGAGGACCGCGACAAGACCTGCCTCCAGGTCCGGGTCGTCCTCCGGAAGTACCGAACGCAGGTCCAGGAGCACCGCTTCCTCCTGGACCCTCGCGAGGATCGGGGGGGATGCGGTCCGGAGTCGGGAAGCCAGGGCGTGGGCTGGAAGGGAAGGGTGCCGGAGGCGGACCGCATAGGAGGGGAGGACCACCCCCGGAAGCGACCCTCCGCCGGCTTCCGCCTGCGAGGGCACAGCCTCTGCGGCGACGCCCACTTCCCGCAGGCGCCGGGCCAAACGCGTAGCCCGCTCCTGCAGATCCTCTACGGAAGCGCCGAGCATCCGCAGCACGGGGATCCGCTGCCAGGCTGTCTCGGGATCCAGGTACAGCCGAAGCGTAGCCTCTAGGGCCGCCAGGTCCAATTTGTCCACCCGGACCACCCGGTACAGCGGGTGCGTCCGGAGCCGCTCGAGGAGGGAGGTCCGCCCAACCAGGATGCCGGACTGCGGTCCCCCGAGGAGCTTGTCGCCGCTGAAGAGCACGAGGTCGCATCCGCTCGCAACGGCCTCCGGGACCGAGGGCTCGTAGGGGAGGCCGCGGGTGCGGAGATCCACCATCCCCCCGCTCCCCAAGTCGTACATCACGGGAATCCCGGCCCGCCGTCCCAGGGACACCAATTCCTGCACGGGAACATCCGCCACGAACCCGACGATCCGAAAATTGCTGCGGTGTACCTTCAACAGCAGGGCCGTATCGGGCGTGATGGCCGCCTCGTAATCCCGGAGGTACACCCGGTTCGTGGTCCCCACCTCCACCAGCCGCACCCCTGCCGCCCGCATCACGTCCGGCATCCGGAAGGAGCCTCCGATCTCCACCTGCTCGCTGCGGGCCACCACCACTTCCCGACCCGAAGCGAGGGCGCTCAGGGCCAGCAGGACCGCGGCGGCGTTGTTGTTCACCACAAGGGCCCCCTCTGCCCCCGTGAGGCGTCGCAACAGCGAGGTCACGTGGTCCTGCCGGGAGCTCCGTTCTCCTGACGCCAGGTCCAGCTCCAGATTGCAGGCCCCTGCGGCTTCCAGGACCGCGCTCCGGGCCTCGGGGGCGAGGGGAGCCCGGCCCAGGTTTGTGTGGAGGAGGGCACCCGTGGCGTTGAGGACCCGCCGCAGGGAGGGATGGACCAGGACCCGGAGGCGGTCCTCCACCGCCTCTGCGAGGTCCATGAGGTCCACGCGTTCCCGGTCACCCCGCTGGAGTTCTGCCCGGACCTCCTCCACCACCTCCCGGACGAGCCGGACCAGGATCGCGTGCGCCACCCCCCGTACATCGTCCCGCATCCGCAGGACGGAGAGCACCCGATCTACGGAGGGCAGCTGCCGCAGGTGCAATCCTTTCGAACGATCCTCCCTCACGGGAGCCCAAACCCCAGCACGGCCCCCAGGGCGGTGGCAACCCCAACGCAGACCAGAAACCGCAGCAGATCGTACCGCACGCGGTGGACCAAGGCCTCGGGGGTTTCCCGAGTCACCGGGGAGGCCGCGGGGGAGGTGGGGCGTAACCGGGTCCCGCACCGGACGCAGACGATCTTGCCCGGCCGGTTCTCAGTCCCGCATCTCGGACACCGCATCCCGTGCCCTCCTCCGCTCCTTTAGGGACCGCACCACCTCGGGGGGCACGTACGGATCCCCCAGGGGTGCCCCCGTGCTGACCCCATCGCCATGGTAATCGCTCCCCCCCGTCACGAGGAGGCCGAGCTCCTGGGCGAGGGCCAAAAGCTGCCTTACCTGGTAGGGCGTGTGGTCGGGATAGTACACCTCGATCCCGTCCAGGCCCACGGCCTTGAGGGCCGCTACGTGCGCGAGGGCTCTGGACCGGCCGGGATGCGCCAAGATCGCGAGACCCCCGGCTTCCCGGATGGCCCCGATGGCCTCTTCGAGGGAGAGCGTTTTCCGCGGGACCCACGCGGGCTTCCCCCGACCGATGTATCGCTCGAAGGCCTCCACAGGGGTGCGTACGAATCCTGCGGAGACCAGGGCTCTGGCCAGGTGTGCCCGCCCCACTGTACCCTGCCCAGACCGCCTCACCTCGTCCAAGGAGATGGAAACCCCAAGCCTCTCCAAACGGCGGACCATCTCTCGGATCCGGTCCACCCGGCTGGCTCGCAGCTTCTCCAAAAGATCCCGGAACCAGCCAGCCCGGTAGTCCACGAAGTACCCCAGAAGGTGCAACTCTTCCTCCCCGTGCTCCACGCTCAGCTCGACCCCGGGGACCACGGTGACGCCCAGCTTCTGGGCTGCCTCCAAGGCCTCCGGGATCCCGTCTACGGTGTCGTGGTCCGTCACGCCCAGGACTCCTACGCCTGCCCTGCGGGCCGCGTGGACCAGGTCCCGGGGGTCCAGGAGTCCATCAGAGGCCGTGGTGTGGGTGTGCAGGTCAACCCGCATCGTAGACCTCGAAGATGCGGCGGATGGCGGTGGCCCGTCCGGTTTCATCCGCCTCCACCACCACCGCGTTGAACTGCACCGGGCCCTGGGCCACCTCAAACCGGACGGGCAGGTGCGTCAGGAACCGCTGCAGGATGGCCTCCCGGTCCATGCCGATGATCCCGTGGGCCGGCCCCGTCATCCCCACGTCCGTGATGGTGGCGGTGCCGCCGGGGAGGATGCGCTCATCCGCGGTCTGCACGTGGGTGTGGGTCCCCACCACCGCGGTGACCAGGCCATCCAGGTACCACGCGAGGGCCATTTTCTCGCTGGTGGCCTCCGCGTGGAAATCCACGAGGATGTGCGGGGTGATCTCCCGGAGACGCGCGGCTTCCGCCCGGCCCCAGCGGAAGGGGTCCTCCAGCGGATCCATGAACACCCGCCCCTGGAGATTCAGCACGGCGAGGCAGAGGGTATTCCGCCGGACCACGGTACTGCCGCGCCCCGGCACGCCCGGTGGGAAGTTCGCGGGGCGCAGGACGCAGGGCTCACGGTCCAGCAGCTCGTACGCTTCTTTGCGGTGCCAGGTGTGGTTTCCCCCCGTGAGCACGTCGATCCCGCACCGCAACAGCTCCTGGACGGTGCTGGGAGTGATGCCCGCTCCCCCCGCACTGTTCTCCGCATTGGCCACGACGAAGTCCAAGGCCAGCTCCCGGCGGAGGGCGGGAACCCGGCGGGCTACCAGCTTCCGCCCGGGCTTGCCGCAGATGTCCCCGATGAACAGGATCCGCACGGGCCTAGTCCACGGCGGTCTGCCGACCCACGCCCGCCGCGTAGATGAAGACGTGGTCCTCCTCCCGCAGCCCCACCAGGGGGCGCAGGTTCCCCCGCTCCCGGAGGGCTTCCAGCTGTTCCCGCAGCCGTTCCTCCTGCCGCACGCGCTCCTCCTCCGACCAGTCCTCCCGTGGCCCTTCCAAGGGCAGCATCTCGCGCGCCAGATGGGCCACCAGGCCCAGCTCCTCGTACATGAGGTCCGCAAGCTCCCGAACCACCTCGATGCGGGTGAAGTGCCGGGTTCTCGTCTGCCGAATCCACACCCTGGGGGCAGGGCGACGTTCCAGGTCGTGGAGGACCGCAAGGGCGTCCAGGACCCGACGCCGGAAGGCCCGGTAGACCGCCGGGGAGAGGGCCTGAGGGAGGAAGAGGACAAGCCGCAGGGTTCCCCGCTCGGGATCCAGGGCCGCGGAGGAGAACTCCCCGAAGCGCACCAGGAGCGTGGCCAAGAAGCTGGCGCTGTCCGGAAGGGAACGGTCCGGGGGCGGGGTCCGCATGGTGGGCCTAGCGGGCGTACTCCACGATCCGGGTCTCCCGCACCACGGTCACCTTGATCTGGCCGGGGTACTCCAGGCCCTGCTCGATCCTGCGGCTCAGGTCCCGGGCAATGCGGTACGCGGCCAGGTCGTCCACCTCTCCGCTGCGAACGATGACCCGGATCTCCCGACCCGCCTGGATGGCATATGCCTTCTCCACTCCGGGGAAGGATTGGGCGAGCTGCTCCAGGGCCTGCAGCCGCTTGATGTAAGCCTCTACGGACTCCTTCCGAGCGCCCGGCCGGGATCCGGAGATGGCGTCCGCCGCCGCCACCAGCACGGACTCGAGATACTTTGCCTCCTCTTCCCCGTGGTGGTACAGGATGGCGTTGATCACCTGGGGCGGCTCGTGGTACCGTCGGGCGATGTCCACACCGATCTGGGTGTGGGTTCCCTGCACCTCATGGGTGAGGGCCTTGCCGATGTCGTGGAGCAGTCCCGCTCGCCGGGCCATCTGGACATCCGCCCCCAGCTGCGCCGCCAACTCCCCCGCCAGGAGGGCCACCTCCACGGAGTGCTGCAGGACGTTCTGGCCGTAGGAGGTTCGAAACTTCAGCCGACCCAACAGCTTCACCAGGTCTGGGTGCAGCCCGTGCACCCCGGCCTCGAAGGCCGCCTGCTCCCCCGCCTCCTGGATCCGCCGATCCAGCTCCTGTTGGGCCTTCTCCACCATCTCCTCGATCCGGGCGGGATGGATCCGGCCATCCGCCATGAGCTTCTCCAGGGCGATCTTCGCGACCTCCCGACGCACGGGATCGAAGGAGGAGAGGGTCACGGCCTCGGGGGTGTCGTCGATGATGAAGTCCACCCCCGTGAGCGCCTCCAGGGTCCGAATGTTCCGACCCTCCCGGCCGATGATCCGTCCCTTCATCTCCTCAGTGGGGAGGGGCACCACGGAGACCGTGAGCTCCGCGGTGTGGTCCGCGGCGGTTCGCTGGATGGCCAAGGCCAGGATCTCCCGGACCCGACGCTCCGCCTCCTCCCGGGCCTCCCGCTCCACCTTCCGGATCCGGGCCAAAGCGTCTTCCCGGGCCTCGGCCTCCACCTCCTCCAGCAGGCGCTGTCGGGCTTCCTCCCGGGTCAACCCTGCGATCTCTTCCAGGGTCCGACGCTGCTGTGCGATGAGCGCGGCAACTTCCTCCGTCCGGACGGCGAGTTCCTGTTCTTGCTGTTGAAGCGTCCGCTCCCGGCGTTCCAGCTGCTCCGCGCGCCGTTCCAGCGCCTCTTCCCGCTGGCTCAGCCGCCGTTCCAACCGCTGGAGGTCCGCGCGCTGCTCCCGGATCTCTCGCTCTGCCTCGCGCTTGATCCGCAGAGCCTCATCCTTCGCTTCCAGGAGCGCTTCCTTCCGCTTCGCATCCGCCTCCCGCTGGGCATCCAGGAGGATTCGCTTCGCCTCTTCTTCCGCAGAGCGGATCTTGGATTCCGCGATCCACTTCCGGAAGACGTATCCGGCGAGGAAGGCCACCGCACCCACCGCCATGACCCCAACAACGGCCATCGCGGTGTCCGTGGTGCCTCACCTCCCTCTTTTCCCTAATTGTATTCGTCACCCGGAAACGGGGTCAAGGAAGGAAGGGAACAGGTGTTTGCCTGACGAATTTCTGTTTGCTAAAATCCAGTCCGAGGAGGGAGCCATGCCGAGACCCTTAACCCGCAGGCAGAGGGAGATCCTTCAGTACATCGTGGACTACACGCGCCGGCACGGATATCCCCCGTCCGTGCGGGACATCGGCAGTGCCCTGCACCTGACCAGCAGCTCCACCGTGCACAGTCACCTCAGCGCCCTGGAGAAGAAGGGATTCATCCGCCGGGATCCCAGCAAGCCCCGGGCCATCGAGGTGATCCGGGACGATGCGGCACTGCCCCACAAGCGTCCCGTGGTGCTGCCCGTGGTGGGCCGGGTGACCGCGGGTGCCCCGATCCTGGCGGAGCAGAACATCGAGGACGCCTTCCTCCTGCCCGAGGACTTCCTGGGTCCTGGGGAGCACTTCCTCCTCCGGGTCCGGGGCGACTCCATGATCGGAGCGGGGATCTACGACGGAGACTACCTCATCGTCCGCCGGCAATCCCATGCGGAGAACGGGGACATCGTGGTGGCCCGGATCGGGGAGGAGGCCACGGTGAAACGGTTCTACCGAGAACCCGACGGCATCCGGTTGCAGCCCGAAAATCCCCTGCTGGAGCCCATCAAATCCAGGGAAGTGGTGATCGAGGGGAAGGCGGTGGGCCTCCTTCGTCGCCTCCGCTGAGCCCTCGTTGCAGCAGGGCCTGGACCCGGCGCACGAGGAAGCAGGGGGCCTCCACCTCCACCCGCATTCCCTCCGGTCCGTCCCGGCGGGCCAGAACCCGACCGTGCTCGTAGAGCGCGTGGAGGATTCCGGCCTGGGCGTACGGCACCTCCAGCGTGATCCGGGTGACGGGTTCCGGAAGGGCCTGCTGGACCCGCAGGAGAAGGGCATCGAGTCCGACGCCGTGTAGGGCGCTGATGGGGACCCCGCCCGTCTCGGCCGCGATGCGTTGGGCCTCGCCCGCGGGAAGGCGATCCACCTTGTTGAGGGCGAGGACCGTGGGTTTTGCCCCTGCGCCCAGCTCCTCCAGGATCCCCTCCACCACCCTCCGTTGCATCGGCCAGTCGGGATGTGAGACGTCCAGGACGTGCACGAGCACGTCTGCCTCCGTCACCTCCTCCAGGGTGGCTCGGAAGGCTGCAACGAGCTGGGGCGGCAGCTTGCGGATGAACCCGACGGTGTCCACGAGGATGGCACTTCCTCCCCCCGGAAGCCGCACCCGACGGGCAGTGGGATCGAGGGTGGAGAAGAGCTTGTCCTCCACCGCCACGCCCGCCTGGGTGAGGGCGTTGAGGAGCGTGGACTTGCCCGCGTTGGTGTAGCCCACCAGGGCCACCACGGGCATCTTGGCCTGCTTCCGGGCCCGCCGCTGCGTGCGCCGCACACGGCTTAGGGTCGCGATCTCCCGCTGCAGGTCCGTGATCCGGGCCCGAATCCTCCTGCGGTCCGTCTCCAGCTTCGTCTCGCCCGGACCCCGGGTGCCGATCCCACCGCCCAGGCGGGAGAGCAGGACCCCTCTTCCCGCGAGCCGCGGCAAGAGGTACGTGAGCTGCGCGAGTTCCACCTGGAGGGCCCCTTCCCGGGTGCGGGCCCGGCGGGCAAAGATGTCCAGCACCAGAGCGGTCCGATCCAGAACCTTGACTCCGAGCTCCTCCTCCAGGGTCCGCTGCTGGGCCGGGCTCAGCTCCTCATCGAAGATCACCAGATCCGCGGCCTCCAGTTCCACCAGGGACCGCAGCTCCCCCACCTTCCCCTTCCCGATCAGGGTTCCCGGATCCGGCCGGGCGCGGGTCTGCACCACGACGTCTACCACCTCCGCGCCCGCGGTCTCCGCGAGGCGCCGGAGCTCCTCCAGGGTCCCATCCGTAGACCAACCGTCCCGACCGGGAACCTGCACGCCCACGAGGATGGCCCGTTCCACCCTCCCCTCTTCCTCCGGAGAGCCCGGCAGATCCCGCAGGGCGGCCTCCGCGGACCGGATCCGCTCCGTGCTCCGCACGGTCTCCAACTCCTCCGGGGCGAGCGGTCCTTCCACGCGGGGTCCCCGGTGATCCAAAAAACTCACCCACGCCTCCGTAGGCGTGCCTTTTCGGTGTCCCACGGTGACCAGCAGGTCCAATCGGGTGCGCTCCAACAGGTCGAGGTCGGATTCCGTGGGTTCTGAGAGGGCCTGATTGTAGGCGAGCACCAACCGCAGGCCACAGAGCAGGCCCTTGCGCCGTCCCCGCAGCCGTTCCTCCAGGCCCGGCCAGCTGCGGCCCACGAGCCCGTACACCACGGTCCCGTGGCGGCTCACCAGGACCCCCACTTCCCGCTGCATCCTGTGGGCGAGGGAGGCCAGCTGCCGGGCCAACTCCGGCGGACAGGCGAGATCCTCCCGCACCACGAAGGTGCGGAGCTGGGCGAGCTCCTGGCGGATGGAGCGGCTCAACTTGGGCGGGACCCCGATCAGGAACGGTAACCGCACCCTAGCCCACCCGCTGCAGCCGGCTCAGGGCCTCACGCAAGCGGTGGTCCGGAACCGTGAGGGACAGGCGCACGTACCCTTCCCCTCCCTCCCCGTAGCCGATTCCGGGAGTCAGCAGCACACCCGTCTGGTCCAGGACCCGCGCCACGAATTCCACGGAACGGAAGCCCTCCGGCACCCGCGCCCACAGGTAGAAGGTGGCCTGGGGTTTCGCAAGCCGCCACCCCGCCTCCTGGAGGGCCGCCACCGCAAGATCCCGCCGGGCTTGGTAGATCCGCACCCGCTCCCGCACGGGTTCCTCCGGGCCCCGCAGGGCCGCCTCCCCGGCCCGCTGAACCGCCACGAACACCCCGCTATCCAGGTTCGTCTTGAGCTTGGCGAGGGCCCTCAGGACCTCCGCGTTCCCGCACACAAATCCCAGACGCCATCCGGTCATGCAGAACGTCTTCGAGAGGGAGTGGAATTCCACCCCCACTTCCCGGGCACCCCGCGCCTGGAGGAAGGAGGGGGGCTGGTAGCCGTCGTAGGCGATCTCGGAGTAGGAGTTGTCGTGAGCCACCACGATGCCGTACTCGCGGGCAAACCGGACCACTTCCTCGAACACCTCCAGGTCCGCGGTGGCGCCGGTGGGGTTGTTCGGGTAGTTCAAGAACAGCAGGCGCGCCCGGCGGGCGACCTCCGTCGGAACCGAAGTGAGATCGGGAAGCCAGCCTCGATCCGGCCGCAGCCGCAAGGGGTGCGGGATGCCATCCGCGAGGAGCGTCGCGGTCCCGTACACAGGGTACCCCGGATCCGGCACCAGCACCACCTCCCCGGGGTTCACGAGGGCCCAAGGGAGGTGCGCGATCCCTTCCTTGGAGCCGATGAGGGCCAGGATTTCCCGGTCGGGATCCAAGGTCACGCCGAAGCGCCGCGCGTACCAGGCGGCCACGGCCTCCCGGAACCCTGGGGTGCCCGCGTACGGCGGGTAGGGATGGGTGGCGGGATCCATGACCGCTTCCTGGAGGGCGCGCACGATGTGATCCGGGGTGGGAAGGTCCGGATCCCCCACCGCGAGGCTGACCACCTCCACTCCTTTTCGCTCCAGCTCCTCTTTCCGACGATCCAGGTCCGCGAAGAGATAGGGCGGGATTCGCTGCAGTCGTCGGGATTCCATCTCCGCCTCCGTCGGGATCCGCCTCACCGGACAGGGAGTCCCTCTCTCGCCTCCGCAAGGAACCATTCTCCGATGCGCTCCGCGGCTTCCTCCGGCCGGAGATCCGTGACGTCCAGCCACCGGATCCGGGTTTCCGCCCGGAACCAGATGAGCTGGCGGCGGGCATAGCGGCGGGTGTTGCGCCGCCAACGCCGGATCGCCTCCGTCCAGCTGAGCTCGCCCCGCAGGTACGCGGCGATCTCCCGGTAGCCCAGGGCCTGGAGAGCCGGTGCGGAGGGAGGCACGCCTCGGTCCAGCAGCCTGCGAACCTCCTCCACGAACCCTGCCTGCAGCTGTTCGTCTATGCGGCGGTCGATCCGCTCGTGGAGTACGCGGCGGTCCATGGTGAGCCCCACCCGCAGGGAGGGTTCCTCAGGTCCCCGGGCCTCCACCCGGCTGGGAGGAACGCCTAGGTGGTGCCAGATCTCCAGGGCGCGGATGATGCGCCGGAGGTTCGTGGGATGGATCCGCGCGGCCCTTTCGGGATCCACCTCCTTCAGCCGTTCGTGGAGCACTCCGGGGTGGCGGCGCTCCTCCTCTTCCAGCTGCCGGCGCAGTTCCCAGTCCGGGGGAACGGGAGGGATCCGAAGCCCGTCCAGCACCGCCCGGATGTACAGTCCGGTCCCTCCCACCAACAGGGGTACCCGTCCCCGGCCCCGGATCTGGGCGATGGCCTCCCGGGCCAGCTGCTGGAAAAGCCGCACGGTGAACACCTGGTGGGGGTCTGCCACGTCCAGGAGGTGGTGGGGCACCCGGGATCGCATCTCCCACGTGGGCTTCGCGGTCCCGATGTCCATGCCCCGGTACACGGTACGGGAGTCCGCGCAGACGATCTCTCCCCCGATCCGCTCCGCCACCCGCACCGCGACTTCCGTCTTCCCCACCGCGGTGGGGCCCACGATGGCCAGGATGGGTCGCCTCTGCATCGCCTCCATTTTAGCCCACGGAAGGAGAGGCCCGGGCATGGATCGAACACCTCATCGGTATGGACACCCCCATGATGCGGCAGTATGAGGCCCTGCGCCGGGCCTATCCCGGGACGCTGCTGCTGTTCCGGCTCGGGGATTTCTACGAGCTGTTCGGAGAGGACGCGGTCATCGCAAGCCGCGTGCTGGACCTCGTCCTCACCTCCCGGCCCGTGGCGAAGGGACGGCGCGTCCCCATGTGCGGGATCCCGCACCACGCCCTGGAGAGCTATCTCGCCCGGCTCGTGGAGGCGGGATTCCGGGTGGCCATCTGCGAGCAGGTAGAGGACCCCAGAAAAGCCCGCGGGCTGGTGCGGCGGGAGGTGGTCCGGGTCGTCACCCCGGGTACCGTCACCGAGGAGGGCCTGCTTCCGTCCCGGGCCAACGTCTACGTGGGGGCGGTGGCGCATCGGATGGGAAGATGGGGGCTTGCCTTCGCGGATCTGCTGACCGGGGAGTTCAGGATCCTCGAGCTGCCCGAGGCGGACGGGATCTGGGAAGAGGTGGCCCGGAGGGAGATCCGGGAGCTGCTGTACCCCGAGGGCGAAAGCCTGCCCTCCTTTTCCGACCCCCTCTGCGCCCTCACCCCATATCCCGCCTGGCGGTTCGATCCGGACACCGCCCGGCAGGCCCTGTGCGAGCAGTTCGGGGTGCAGGGATTGGAAGGCTTCGGATGCCCGGAGGTTCCCGTGGCCACCTGCGCGGCCGGTGCCCTGGTGCAGTACCTCCGGGAGACCCAGCGCAGCGAGCTCAGGCACCTCCACCGGCTCCAGGTGGAGGTTCGCGGGGAGACCCTGATCCTGGACCCAGGTGCCATCCGGAGCCTGGAGCTCTTGCAGCCCCTGTGGGCCCGGAACCGGGAGGCCACGCTCCTGGGGGTCCTGGACCGAACCCGGACCCCCATGGGCGGCCGGCTTCTGCGCCAGTGGATCACCGCACCCCTCCGGGACCCTGACCGCATCCGGGAGCGCCTGGATGCCACGGCGGACCTGTTGCGGTCGCCCGTCCGATCCCGGATCCGGGAGGTCCTGGGGGCATGCGCCGACCTGGAGCGGCTGGTGGGAAGGTGCGGGCACGGGTCTGCGACCCCCCGGGACCTGGTGGCCCTCGGCCGCACCCTTCGGGAAGTGGCCGTCTTGCGGGAACTGCTCCGGGAGTTCCCGAGCCGACTGGTACAGGCGCTTCGGGAGGACCTGGACCCCCATCCGGAACTCGCGGAGCGCATCGAGCAGGCCCTGGTGCCCGATCCGCCCGCCACCCCCCGGGAAGGAGGACTCATCCGGGACGGATACGATCCGGAGCTGGATGCCCTCCGCCGGACGGTACGGGAAGCGCAGGACTGGATCCGAAATCTGGAGGCCCGGGAGCGAGAACGTACGGGGATCAAGTCCTTGAAGGTGGGGTATAACCGGGTGTTCGGGTACTACATCGAGATCAGCCGGGCACACCGGGACCGGGTCCCTCCCCACTACGAGCGGCGGCAGACCCTGGTCGCCGCGGAGCGCTACGTGACTCCGGAGATGAAGGAGCACGAGGCCCTGATCCTGAACGCCCAGGAGCGGATGGCGGAGCGGGAGTTCGAGCTGTTCTGCGCGCTCCGGGAAGAGGTGGTGCGTTCGGGCCCCACGCTCCTGCGGACCGCCCGGGCCATGGCCACCCTGGACGTGCTCTCCACCTTCGCGGAAGTGGCGGAGCTGTACGGATACACCCGGCCCGAGGTGGTGCCGGAGCCCGTGCTGGAGATCCGGGCGGGCCGGCACCCCGTGGTGGAGCGGGCAGTGCGGGAGGAGCGGTTCGTGCCCAACGACCTCCGGATGGACGCGAACCGGCGCATCGCCATCGTGACAGGCCCCAACTTCGCGGGGAAATCCACGTACCTGCGCCAGGTGGCCCTCATCGTGATCCTGGCCCAGATGGGCAGCTTCGTTCCCGCCGAATCTGCCCGCGTGGGCGTGGTGGACCGGATCTTCACCCGAATCGGAGCCGCGGACGACATCGCCTCCGGCCGCAGCACGTTCCTCGTGGAGATGCAGGAGGTGGCGAATCTTCTGCACAACGCCACCTCCCACAGCCTGGTGCTGCTGGACGAGGTGGGTCGGGGAACCGCCACCTACGACGGGCTCAGCATCGCATGGGCAGTGGTGGAGTACCTGTGGAAGCACCGCAACAGCAGGGTCCTGTTCGCGACCCACTACCACGAGCTGACGGAGCTCGCGGAGCGGCTCCCGGGGGTGTTCAACCTGAACGTGATGGTCCGGGAGGAACAGGACCGCATCGTCTTCCTCCACCGGGTCGCGGAGGGAGCTTCGGACCGCTCCTACGGCATCCACGTGGCGCGGCTCGCGGGTCTCCCGAGGGAGGTCGTGGCCCGGGCAGAGGAGATCCTCGCGCGTCTGGAAGGGGCCGGGGGGCGCAACCGCATCTCACCGGGTCTGGAGCGGAGGGTGGAAGCGGTCCAGACGACCCTCGCCCTTAAATCCCCTCCTTTGCGTCCAGACCAGACCCCCGCGGGACGGGAGGGCGGGGCGGGGAGGGGGAATCGTCCGGGGCCCCGCCGCCGCGCCATCGCCAGGCAGGCCTCCATCTTCCATGGGGAAGATCCAGGTCCTTGAGCAGTGGCTGGCGGACCGCATCGCCGCGGGCGAGGTGGTGGAGCGGCCTGCCTCCGCGGTGAAGGAGCTGGTGGAGAACGCCCTGGACGCGGGCGCCCGGATGATCACCGTGGAGCTCGAGGAGGGCGGATTCCGGCTCATCCGGGTGACGGACGACGGGGAGGGCATGGACCCCCAGGATGCGGTACTCGCCCTCCGGCGGTTCGCCACCAGCAAGCTCGCCTCTCCGGACGACCTGCACCGCATCGTCACTCTGGGCTTCCGGGGGGAGGCACTGCCCAGCATCGCTGCGGTCTCCTATCTGGAACTCGTGACGTCCGACGGAACCCGGGGCACCCGGGTACGGACGGAGGCCGGGAGGATCGTGGGGGTAGAGGAGGTGGGATCCGGACGGGGGACCGTGGTCACCGTGCGCCGCTTGTTCTACAACACCCCGGCCCGTCGGAACTTCCTGAGGTCCGTCTCCCGAGAGGCCGCCCTCTGCCTCGAGGCGGTGGAGCGGCACGCCCTCGCACATCCGGAGGTGGCGTTCCGCGTGATCCGGGACGGCGAGGAGGTCCTGTGGTGTCCGGCCTCTGACCCCCTGGAGCGAGCCGCCCGGGTCCTCCGGGTGCCCAGCCATCGGCTCCTCCCCATCCCCGAACGGCCCTGGGGCGCGCGGGTAGCCGGGTTCGTGGGCGCTCCGGAGATCGCCCGTCGCAGCCGCACGGGACAGTACTTCTACGTGAACCGCCGGCCCGTGCACAGCGCGCTTCTGACCCGGGCGGTAGAACAGGGCGCGCGCACCCTGATCCCCACGGGGCACCACCCGGTGTGCGTGGTGTTCGTCTTCCTCCCCCCGCTCGCCGTGGACCCCAACGTGCACCCCCGCAAGCTGGAGGTCCGGTTCGCCGAAGAGGACCGGGTCTTCCGGGCCGTGGAGACCGCGGTACGGGAAGCCTACCGCTCCCGTCCCCTGACCCGCGTCCCCGAAAGCTCCCGTTCCGGGATCCCCGCGGGCACGGAGGCCCAACCCGGAAGCCTTCTCGTCCACGAGCCCGCGGTGCACTGGGCTCCGGAACCCCGCCCGGCGCGGCCGATGCCCTCCTCCCTCCGGGTCCTGGGACAGGTGTTGCGGACGTACATCGTGGCGGAGTCTGGGGAAGGGCTGGTGCTGATCGACCAGCATGCGGCACACGAGCGGGTTCTGTACGAACGGCTGCGGCAGCGGACGGATCTGGGAGGAGCTGCCCAGACCTTGACGGTCCCGATGTCCGTGGAGCTCAGCAGCGTGGAGGCGCAACTGGCAGAAGAGCTCTCCGACGTGCTCCGGGAGGTGGGGTTTCTCGTAGAGCCTTTCGGCAGGAACACCTACCTGGTGCGGGCCGTTCCTGCAGTTGTCCGCAATGCCGCCGCAGACCTCCTCCGGGCCTGCCTGGGGGACCTCCTGGACGGATCCCGGATCCGCTCGGTGGAGGACGCTGTGGACCGGATGCGGATCGCGGTGGCCTGCCACAGTGCAGTTCGGGCGGGGGAGGCGCTCACCCAGGCGGAGATGGAGGCCCTGGTGACGGACCTCCTGCGGTGCCCGGACCCCTACACCTGCTTCCACGGCCGGCCCACCCTGGTGGTGGTGCCGCGGGAGCGTCTGGAGGGGTGGTTCTTGAGGCGCTAGGTCCCGCCGTGTCCTGCGGATCTATCCCACCGGCAGGGGCTGACCCACCCGCTCCCCGCGCAGGACCCAGGATCCGGCCTCCGTGATCCGCACCGGAACCGTGCGGCCAACGAGGTCCGGAGTTCCCTCCAAGGTGACCACCTTGTTGGTCCGGGTGCGACCTACCACTCCAGTCTGCCTGCCAGGCGCTTCCACCAGCACCTCCTGCGTGCTCCCCAGCAGCCGGCGATTGCGGGCGTACGCCGTCCGTTCTGCGAGCCGGTTCAGAACCTGCAGGCGTCGGTGCTTGGTCTCTTCATCCACCTGGTCCGGGAACGTAGCGGCCTTGGTCCCGGGACGCGGGGAGTACATGGCCGTGTTGCAGCCGTCGAACTGGACGGTCTCCACCAGCCTCAGGGTGTTCTCGAACTGCTCCTCGGTCTCACCCGGAAAGCCCACGATGAGGTCTGTGGTGATGCTGGCTTCCGGGAGATAGGAGCGGATGAGATCCACGAGGCGCAGGTAGTCCGCCACCGTGTAGGTACGGTGCATGCGGCGGAGGATCTCGTCGTCCCCGGATTGGACCGGGAGGTGGAAGTGTTCGCACACCTTGGGGAGTTCCGCTACGGTCCGGATGAGCTTCTCCGTCATGTCCCGAGGGTGGCTGGTGGTGAACCGGATCCGCTCGATGCCCGGAACGTCATGGACCAGGTGCAGGAGGTCCGCCAGATCCATGCGGGGCCGGAGGTCGTGGCCGTAGGAGTCCACGTTCTGACCGAGGAGGATGACCTCTTTGTACCCGTGCACGGCGAGCTGTTCGACCTCCTGGAGCACCGCCTCCGGGGGCACGCTGCGCTCCCGTCCCCGCACGAAGGGCACGATGCAGAAGGTGCAGAACTTGTTGCACCCGTAGATGATGTTCACGTAGGCCCGGATTCCCCGGGGTCGCGCCGCGGGGAGGAGGGGAAGGGGCTCGTCCTTGGGGAACCGATCCCAGACCTCGTAGACGGGCTGGCACCCCTCCTGTGCCTGACGCAGCAGCTCCGGGAGCCGGTGGAGGTTGTGGACGCCGAACACTAGGTCCACATGGGGCGCCCGGCGCAGCACCTCCTCCCGGTCCTTCTGCACGAGGCATCCCGCCACCCCTAGGATCACCCCGGGCCGGCGCTGCTTGAGCTTCCGGAGCTCCCCCAGACGTCCGTACGCCCGCTCGTCTGCGTTCTCCCGGACGGTGCAGGTGTTCACCAGGATCACGTCCGCCTCCTCGGGCCGATCCGTGGGGGCGTACCCCATCTGCTCCAACAGCCCCCCCAGGGTCTCCGAGTCCCGGACGTTCATCTGGCACCCGTACGTGATGATGTGGTAGCGCCTCGTCATGGCTCCTCCTCCGCTCCCGAAGAAATCTTACACGGCTCCGGGGGCCGAATCGAGGGAATCCGGAGAAACCCGGTCCGGCCCAGGAGGAGTTCTGAAACGTTTCGCGAACCGTTTCAGCATGGCCACCATCAAGGACGTCGCCCGCCTCGCGGGGGTCTCCCCGGCTACGGTCTCCGCGGTGGTCAACAACAGTGCGTTCGTGAGCCCGACCCTGCGCCTCCGGGTGGAGCGGGCCATCCGGTCCCTGAACTACCACCCCAACGCCCTGGCCCGGGGGCTGAAGACGCGCCGCACCCACACCCTCGCCCTACTGGTCTCCGACATCCGCAACCCCTTCTACACCGCCCTCGTGCGCGGGGTGGAAGACGTGGCGAGCGCCCACGGCTACACCGTGATCCTGGGCAACACGGACCGGAGGCCCCTGAAAATCCAGAACTACCTCACCACCCTCATCGGCCGACGGGTAGAGGGCCTCATCCTGACCCACGTGATCCCGCAGAGTCGCGTGGCGGCCCTGCGGGATCAGGGCGTCCAGGTGGTGTTCCTGGACGTGCGCCCCCCTGCGCCATACGCGGACGCCGTGGTCGTGAACAACGCGGAGGCGGCCTACGAGGCGGTCCGCCACCTGATCGAGCACGGTCGGCGGCGGATCGGGATCCTCGGCTTCCGGTCCGGCCTCTCCACCGGGCGGGAGCGCCTAGAGGGCTACCACCGGGCCGTGCGGGAGGCCCGCCTCCATCCCCTCGTCGTGATCGCTCCCCTGGGAGCGGCGCAGGCCGAGGAGGCGGCTCTCCGCCTCCTGCGCCAGCGGCCCGACGCGGTGTTCGCCGCGAACAACACCCTGGCTCTGGCCGTTCTGCGAGCCGCCCGGGTCCTCGGAGTGCGCATCCCGGAAGACTGTGCCCTCATCGGGTTCGACGACGTGGACTGGATGGCGGTGAGCGATCCCCCCCTCAGCACGGTGGCCCAACCCATCTACGAGTTGGGCAGTACGGCGGCGCGTCTCCTTCTCGAACGCCTCGGCGGGCACGGGCCGAAGAACCCCTCCGTCCAGGTGCTCCGTGGACAGCCCGTAATCCGACGCTCCTGTGGGTGTCATGGCTGAGGTGAAGGCTCTTGCCCCCCTAGACCGGCTGATCGAGGAAGGCATTCTTCCGTTCCGGCCCACCTACGTGCGGCGGTTCTACCCGGATGGGGGCCGGCTCGGGCTCGCGCGGCGCCCAGGGGCTACGTACCTTCCCCGCGTGCGCCTGTGGCGGCCGGAGCGCTGGATCGCCTCCTGTGTGGCGGCCACGAACCCCCGCCCCGTGCCGAACGAGGGGATCAGCCTTTTGGATCTCCGGGAGACGTTGACCTGGCCGGAGGCCCTCCAGCTCCGGGGTCGGCAGATCCTCGGCCCCCGGCACTTCGCGGCCTACGGGCCGGACTTTCCGGTCCTCACGAAGCTCCTGGATCCCGGAGAGCCGATCCTCTTCCACTTCCACGCCCGCGACGAGGACGTCTGGTGCGCCCCGGAGCGGTTCGGCCACCGGTTCGGCAAGGACGAGGCGTACTACTTCCTCGAAGCCCCCAAAGGGCCCGTCCCCTACACCCACGTGGGCCTCCATCCGGGCACGACGCAATCCTCCCTCCTGAAGGCGATCGCCCAGGGAAGCGAGCGGGTCCTGGAGCTCTCCCCGGCCTTCTACCAGCGCGTGGGCGAGGGGTTCTTCGTTCCGGCCGGGATCCCGCACCGTCCCGGCACGGCCCTCACCCTGGAGATCCAGCAGCCCTCGGATGTGTACACGCTTCTCGAGACCGCATCAGGAGGGAGGCCGCTACCGCCCGAGCAGGTCCACCCCGGCTTCCGCCGGCTACAGGAGGCGATCCGATACCTGGACTTCGAGGCGGCGTGCAGGTCCGATCTCCTGGAGCGCCACCGCCTCACCCCCGAAGTCACCGCCCGGACGCGGGGCGGTGAGGAGGCGTGGATCTTCCCGCCGCGGCTTCGGAAGTTCAGCGGGAAGCGCCTGGTGGTGTGGGGGCGGTTCGAGAGCCAGGAGCAGGCGCCCCACGTGGTGTTCGTGTGGCACGGCCGCGGTCGCCTCGCCGGCCGACTCCTGCGCCCGGGTGTTGAGCTCTTCGTGACGGCCGATCGGGCCACCCGCCCGCATCTCTACGAGGCCGTAGACGGGCCGCTTGTGGTCTTCAAACTGTTCGGGCCAGATCCGGAAACGTACGTCCGGAAGGAGGTGGGACAGGGAAAACCGAGGCGGTCCTGAGCATCGAACGCATCACACGGAGGGGGTGAAGGCAGTGAAGGTCAGACGGTGGGGTGTGCTTGGACTCCTCGTGCTCATGCTGCCGGGCCTTGCCCTGGCCGCAGCTCGGCCCTTCGCGGGCAGGACGGTCACGCTCGGGGTGTTCGCCGGAGGCACCCGGGGCGCCATCTCCGGCCCCTTCTACTACTTCCGGTCGGCGTGGGAGCAGCTCACGGGCGCGCGCCTGAACATCGTGGAGATCCCCTTCGACCAGCTCCCCACGAAGATCAAGACTGACCTCATCACGCGGGCGGGTCGGTTCGACGGGTTCGTGCCCTGCGCCACGATCTACGGGGATCTCGTGGCGAACAACTGGATCGTGCCGGTCGACCCGTGGATCCGGGACCCGCGCTTCCCCCGCTGGGATCCCAACGACATGGGACCGCCCATCCGTCAGCTCTACCAGTGGGGCGGGAAGCAGTACGGTGCGAACTACGACGCCGACGCCTGGGTCCTCTACGGCCGCCGCGACCTCCTGAACGACCCCAAGGAGAAGGCCGCGTTCCGGGCGAAGTACGGGTATGACCTGCGCCTGCCACGGACCATCAAAGAGCTCCTGGACGTGAGCGAGTTCTTCAACAACCGGGACTGGAACGGCGACGGCCGACCGGACTTCGGGATCGTACTCCCCCTTAAGGTCTCGGCCCAGGGGTTCTTCTTCTACCTCGCCTTCGCCGCGCCCTACGTGGTCGTGCCGGGCCCGACGGTGGACGAGTACCACAACGTGTTCTTCTTTAACCCTCGGACGATGGAGCCGATCATCAACTCGCCCGGGCACGTAAAGGCCCTGGAGGACTACATCCGGCTCACGAAGAACGGACCCCGGGCGCAGCTCGGATGGGACCTCGTGGAGTCGTGGGATCCGTTCCTCAAGGGAAACGCAGCTCTCACCTACAGCCCCGGCGACATCGGATCGCTCTCGAAGAACCCAGACCGCTCCCGGATCAAGGGCAAGCTCACCGCCGGCCCCATGCCGGCCTCGACGGAGTACTACGACCGGCAATCGAACCGGTGGGTGCAGAAGCTGAACCGGGTCGGTAACCTCCTGGGCTGCTCCTGGCATGGACTGATCAGCTCCCTCAGCCGGAACCAGGAGACGATCTACCACCTGTTCGCGTACATGGCGGAGCGACCCAGGCTCTTCCGGATCACCACCTTCGGGTGGGGCGGCGTGGACCCCGGCAAGATCTACGACTTCCCGCCGGAGGTGAGCGACGGCCAGGGCACCGGATCGGTCCAGGCGTACATTCGGCAGGGCTTCGACCGACAGGACGCGCTGGACTGGCTCAGCGCCTACTGGCAGAACTACTACAAGATGGACGCCTGGCAGGAGTACCTCCGGATCCCCGGGGCGCCTGAGCTCATCAACAGCCTCGACCTCCACCTGAGCCAGGCCCTTGTAGGGAAGGAGACGCCCAAACAGGCGCTGGATGCCGTGGCGAAGGAGTGGAACGAGATCGTGAACAAGCTCGGTCGGGACAAGCTGCGCCGGGCCTACCAGGAGTCCATCGGGTACGGGAAGCCGGCGCCGCGGTACCGGCCGCGCTAGGAGGATGAGGCGGGGTCCTTGACCCCGCCCCGTCGGTCTCATGCGGGACGAGCGGGTCAAGTGGGCGCTCCTGCTCCCGGCGGTGGGGTGGATCCTCACCTTCACGATCTACCCCCTCGTGTACTCCCTCTCCCTCTCCTTCCAGAACTGGAACCTCACCTCCCCGCCGCAGTGGGTGGGCCTTGCGAACTACCTGCGCGCCTTGCAGGATCCGAGGATGCACAACGCGCTCCGCACGACAGGCCTCTTCGTCGCTGCGACCGTCACGATCGAACTCGTCCTAGGGTTCGCTCTCGCACTCCTGTTCTACCGTCCCATCTGGGGGAGTCGGGCGCTTCGGGCCGTCGTGGTGGCGCCCCTGTTTACCTCGCCCATCGCGCTCGCGTTCCTCGGCATGATGCTCTTCCACGAGGAGGACGGGCCCATCGCCCACCTCCTCCGGATGCTGGGGCTGCCGCGGGTGCACTGGCTCTCGGATCCGGCGACCGCTTTGGGTTCCCTCATCCTGCTGGACGTGTGGCAGTGGACGCCCTTCGCCTTCCTCGTGTTCCTGGCAGGCCTCGCGGGGGTCCCGCAGGAGCCCATCGAGGCGGCCATCGTAGACGGCGCGGGACGGTGGGCGGTGCTCCGCCACGTGCTCCTGCCGCTTCTGGCACCGGTGGCGGTCACCGCCCTCCTGTTTAAGTTCATCTACTCGGTGAAGGTGTTCGACTTGGCGTTCGGTCTCACAGGAGGCGGGCCGGGGATCTCCACCGAGGTCCTGGCCCTGTACATCCACCGGCAGGGCCTGGAGTTCTTCAACCTAGGGTACGCCTCGGCCCTCTCCTACGTGTTCTTGGTCCTGGTGGTGCTGGGATGCACAGTGCTCCTGCTCCGGGTGCGGCGGCTGTACGAGGTCGCCTGAAGGCACGGCCGGAAGTGGCCCTCCGCCGGAACGGCGAGGCCTTCCTCGTCGGACTCGTGCTCGTAGCCACCCTCATCTGGGTGCTGTTCCCCCTGTACTGGGCGCTCGTGACCTCCTTCAAGGAGCCCACGGAGACCTTCCGGCCCACGTTCCTCCCGTTCCTCCAGTTCCGGCCGACGCTCGCGAACTGGCAGGACCAGTTCCGCCTGGCCGGCCGCGACATCCTCAAGGACCTCTCCAACAGCCTCCTCGTGGCCGCCTCCAGCGCCCTCCTGGCCCTGGGACTCGGGAGCATGGCCGGATACGCCCTTGCCCGGTTCCCCTTCCAGGTGGGCCCGATCCGGAACCACGACATCGCGAGCTGGTTCCTCTCGCAGGTCGTGATCCCGCCGGTCGTGGTCGTGATCCCCTTCTTCCTCTTCATGCAGCGGCTGGGCCTCCTCGACACGCGCCTTGGGCTCACCCTCGCCCACACGACCATGAACCTACCGCTCGCCACCCTCCTCATGCGGGACACGTTCTTGGGGATCCCGGTGGAAGTGGAGGAGGCCGCCTTGGTGGACGGAGCCTCCCGGTGGACGGTGCTCTGGCGGGTCGTGTTCCCCCTCGCGTCTCCGGCCCTCGTCTCCACCGGCATCCTCGCCTTTGCCTTCTCGTGGAACGAGTTCATCTACGCCCTCACCCTCACGTTCGAGCGGGCGACCACGATCCCGCTCCTCATCGCCGGCGCGAAGATGAGCCAGGGAATCCAGTTCTGGTTCGTCTCGGTCCGGGTGCTCCTGGCCCTCCTCCCGCCGGTCCTCCTCGCCCTCAGCGTCCAGCGGTACGTGGTGCGCGGGCTCACCCTGGGAGCGGTGCGCTAGCGATGAGCCGCGGATGGCTCCATCAGAGGGTCTCGATCGTGACCTCGCCCACGAGGACGCCACCTTCCCCTCCGGGGGGCGCGGACGCGTGGAGGACTCCCTACCCGCGCCGCACCTGGACCGCGCGCATCCGATCTTCGAGCGCGGAGCGGTGGATGGGCCTTGCAGTGAAGGGCGGGGCCACGAGGAATAAGCTCAGAGTTTCCGGCGGAGTCCAGCGGGCTCCCTCCCGGAGGGTGGGCCCATGCCGGACGTAACGAGCGTGGGCGTCATGGTGGCCGACGTCCTCGTCTGGCCGGTGGACGAGTGGCCCGAGCGGGGCCGACTGCGGGTGGTGGACCGGATCGAGCTCCGCACGGGCGGTCTCGCCCACACGACGGCCCTCACCCTGGCGAAGCTCGGAGTCGAAACGGCCGCCGTAGGACGGGTGGGGAACGATGCGTTCGGTACTGTGCTCATCGAGACCTTGCAGGCGCACGGCGTGCACCCGCACGTGGTCCGCGACCCTGAAGTCGGCACGTCCGTCACCGTTGTCGCGGTGACGAGAGGGGGGGAACGGTCGTTCCTCCACTTCGTGGGCGCGAACGGTCGGCTCGTGCCCGAGGACGTGCCGGATGAGCTGCTTGCCTCGACGAAGATCCTGCACCTCGGCGGGTTCTTCCTCCTCCCCGGCCTCGATGGCGAGCCGGCTGCACGGTTCCTCGAGCGGGCCCGCAGGACAGGGTGCCGCACGAGCGTGGACGTAGCGTGGGACGCCCAGGGCCGGTGGATGGAAGCCCTTGGGCCCTGCCTCGGGCACCTGGACTTCCTCTTCGGGAACCAGGACGAACTTGGACAGCTCACTCGTACGCGCGCGCCGCAGGAGATCGCCCGCCACCTCCGGGCCCTGGGGGTGGGTGTCGTGGCGGTGAAGATGGGAGAGCGGGGCGCGTACGTGGCCGCGGATGAGTGGGAGGGACACGTACCCGCCTTCGAGGTACCGGTGGTGGACACGACCGGGGCCGGGGATGCGTTCTGCGGCGGGTTCCTGGCGGCGGCCCTCCGGGGCTGGCCGTGGGAGGAGGTGACCCGGTTCGCGAATGCAGTGGGAGCCCTGTGCGTGACCGCCATCGGCGGTGCCACCGGGGTCCGGAGCTTTGAGGAGACGATCGCGTTTTTGCGCACCGGGCGAATCCGAGCCGTTAAGGAAGGATGAGAACGCTCTTGGAGGAGGTGATGGGATGGCGCTCCGGGATCTGCGCGGGCAGCGGAGGCGGCGCTCGGGAGAGGAGCTCGTGCGCCACCTCCAGAGCTTCCAACTCGAGCCCAAGTTCTCCGTCGGGATCTGGTACTTGTCACCGTTTTCGAGCCGGTTCCACGACAAGTACCAGCCCGACCGGGACATCCGCGCGCGGCTCGAGCTGGTGGCTGCCCTGAAGGACTATGGCGTGGTGGGGGTCGAGGCGCACTACCCGGCCGAGGTGAACGAGGACAACCTGGACCTCTGGAAGAGCTTCATCCGCGACACGGGCATCCGCCTCGTGGCGCTGGCACCGGGCATCTTCTACGACCGGGAGTTCGAGTTCGGTTCCCTCTCCTCCCCGATCCCCGAGGCTCGGCGGAGGGCGATCCAGCGGACGATCCGCACGTTGGAGCTGAGCTGGGAGCTCGGAACGGACGTGACCATCGTGTGGCCCGGGATCGACGGGTACGAGAACCCCTTCGGGCAGAACTTCGCGGATCTCCGGGCGCGGTTCATCGAAGGGCTCGCAGAGGCGATGGACGCGGTTCCGGGCGTGCGGGTTGCATTCGAGCCCAAGCCCTACGAACCGCGAGGCCGCATCCTGTTCGGCACTACGGCCGAAGGGCTCCTTTTGGCTCACCGGGTGGAGGCGATGCTGACACACCCCGAGAACCGCCGCCTCCTCCAGGAGGGCCACGCCCTCGTGGGGCTCAATCCCGAGACCGGCCACATGCTCATGGGGTACGAGGACTTGGCCTACTCCCTGAGCCTCGTCTGCGAGGAGGGCCGCCTCGCGCACACCCACTGGAACAGCCAGCCCCTCGGGAACTACGACCAGGACTTAGATGTCGGCGTGGTCTCGCCGGAGCAGACCGAGGCGGCCCTGTACGCCCTGAAGATGCACGGGTACGAGGAACACTTCGGGATCGACATCAACCCCGAGCGGATGCCGCCGGACGTCGCGATCAAGAACTCCATCGACGCCCTCCGGGCGGCCGCGGACCGGATCAACCACCTGGACCATGAGCGGATCGTCTGGGCCGTCGAACATCCGGACCGGGCGCGTGGCTGGCTGGAGGCCTACTTGATCCGGCAGCGGGCCCGGACTCCGGATGCCCTGCCGCCCCTTTGGGAGCTTGCGCGGTGAGGGGCGTCTTCCTGGGGATTGACGTGGGCACCACCGGCGTCAAGGCGGTGCTGGTGGATGCGCAGGGCCGGGTCCTCGCCTCGGCCACCCACGACTACCCCCTCTTGGTGCCCCGTCCGGGCTGGACCGAACAGGACCCGTATGCATGGTGGGAGGCCACGGTGCGCAGCATCCGGGAGGTCCTCGCGGGCCAAGACGCCGAGGTCGAGGGTGTGGGGCTCACCGGGCAGATGCACGGCCTCGTGGCCCTGGATGGGAAGGGCGAGGTCCTGCGACCGGCGATCCTCTGGAACGACCAGCGCACGGCCGAGGAGGCCGCGTGGATCACCGAGCAGGTGGGCGCCGAGCGCGTCTTGCAGATCACCTGCAACCCCGTGCTCACCGGGTTCACGGCCCCCAAGATCCTCTGGGTACGCCGGCACGAACCCCAGGTCTACAGCCGGATCGCCCACATCCTCCTCCCGAAGGACTACGTGCGCTACCGGCTCGCGGGTGTCCTCGCCACCGACGTCGCGGACGCCTCCGGGACATCGCTGTTTGACGTCCGCGGGCGCCGGTGGTCGGAGGAGGTGCTCTCCGCCCTAGCGATCCCCCGGCCCTGGCTTCCGGACGTCTTCGAGTCGCCGGAGGTGGTGGGCCGGGTCTCACAGGAGGCTGCCGGCCTTGTGGGACTTCGAGCCGGCGTACCGGTGGTGGCGGGGGCTGGCGATCAAGCGGCCCAGGCCGTGGGGACCGGGATCGTGCGAAGCGGGCTCCTCTCAGTCACCATCGGGACGTCCGGGGTCGTGTTCGCCCATCTCGACGCGGTCCACGCAGACCCCCTCGGGCGCACCCACACCTTCTGCCACGCCGTACCCGGGAAGTGGCACGTGATGGGCGTGATGCTCGCAGCCGGAGGGTCCCTCCGGTGGCTGCGGGACGGCCTCGCCCTCTCGGACTGGCATCCCCCGGAGGGCGATCCCTACGACCGCATGACGGCGGAGGCCCAAGAGGTGCCGCCTGGAAGCGAAGGCCTCCTCTTCCTCCCCTACCTCTCGGGGGAGCGCACGCCGCATGCGGATCCTTTCGCCCGAGGGGCCTTCGTGGGCCTCACGCTCCGCCACCGCCGGGCCCACCTCGTTCGGGCTGTCCTGGAGGGGGTGGCGTTCGGGCTGCGGGATTCCTTGGAGATCCTGCGGGCGATGGGGCTTGCGCCCATCCAGGTCCGGGCCTCCGGCGGCGGGGCCCGCAGCGCCCTGTGGCGGCAGATCCTCGCGGATGTGTTCGGCGCGGAACTCGTGACCGTGGAGGTCACCGAAGGGGCCGCCTACGGGGCGGCTCTCCTGGCCGGCGTGGGCGTGGGTGCCTTCCCCTCCGTGGAGGCGGCGTGCGAACAGGTGGTCCGGATCGTCGAGCGCACCGCACCAGGCCCCGGCCGGGAACGGTACGAGGAACTGTACCGGGTGTACGTCGAACTCTATCCCCGGCTCCGGGATGCGATGCACCAGCTGAGCCGACTCTCCTAGGGGAAGCCGTGGCGAGGGGGGAATCGGTGAGCGTAGAGCGGGCCAGGCCCGTGGGACGGGTGGGGCGGCCGGTACCGCTCGCGCGGCTCCGGGAGTTCAACATCCTGCTGGCCCTGGGAGTCCTCGTGCTCTTCTTCACCTGGCGGAACCCCACGTTCCTGTCGGCCTCCAACCTGAACATCATCCTTCGGGACATGCCGCGGTACACGCTCCTGGGCGTCGGGGAAACCCTCGTGATCGTCACGGGGGGCATCGACCTCTCGGTCGGCTCCATGGTCGCCCTCACGAACATGGTCGCCGCCTACCTCATGGTGACGTGGAACGTACACTGGTTTGCGGCGATCCTCGTGATCCTCTCCCTCTCCTGCCTGGTGGGACTCTGGCACGGGCTGTTCGTGACGAAGCTCGGGGTGCCGGCCTTCATCATCACCCTGGGCACCCTGATGTGGGCCCGGGGGCTTTCCTCCCTCCTGACGAAGGGGTTCATCATCGCCCTCCCGGACACGCCGTACCTCCTCCTGGGACAAGGGGACCTCTTCGGGGTCCCGATGCCCTTCGTCGTCCTCCTCGGGGTCGCGGCCGTGTGCGGTGCGATCCTCCACCTCACGGTCCTGGGGCGCCACATGTACGCGGTGGGCGGGAACCTCCAGGCGGCCCGGGCGGCGGGGATCAACGTGGACGGGGTACGGATCTTCGCGTATGCCGCCTGCAGCGTGATCGCGGGGATCACGGGCGTGGTGGTCGCGGCGAGACTCGGGCAAGGCAACCCGAACGTGGGCGGGGCCTACGAGCTGTGGGCCATCGCGGCCACCGTGATCGGCGGGACGAGCCTGTTTGGTGGGGAGGGAACGATCCTGGGAGCGCTGCTGGGCGGGGCGATCATGGCCGTGGTCGTGAACGGCATGATCCTCATCGACGTCTCCGCGTACTACCAGGACATCGTGCTCGGGTTGATCCTCGTGACGGCGGTGACCGTAGACATCCTCCGCAAGCGCAGGGAGAAGTACAACTCTGAGAGGAGGTGATCGGCATGAAGCGCATGTGGATCGGGATCCTTGCGGTGGGACTGGCGGTGGGCTTGGTGGCCTCCGCGGGAGTGCCGGCACCGGCCATCCGGGTGGTCGTGATCGGGAAGTCCGTCCACCCGTACTGGGCCAACGTGGAGCGAGGGGTGAAGGCCGCGGCCCAGAAGCTGGGAGTTCAGGCGGTCTTCTTCGTGCCCCAGAAGGAGGACGTGGCCGCCCAGATCAGCACCATGGAGACGTACATCGCGCAGAAGGTGAGCGGGATCGCCGTCGCACCTTCCGACCCCAAGGCTCTTGCCCCGGCAATCAAGAAAGGACGGGACGCGGGGATCCCGGTGATCACCCTGGACACGGACGCGCCCGAAAGCGTGCGCATCGCGTACATCGGGACGGACAACCTGGCTGCGGGCCGCATCGCGGGCCACGAGATGCGCAAGCTCCTGCCTCAAGGCGGGAAGGTCGCCATCGGGACCGGGAGCCTCACCGCCCTCAACTCCCTGCAACGCATCGAGGGGTTCAAGCAGGCCATCCAGGGAAGTCCGATCCGCATCGTGGCCACGAACAACGATAAAGAGGACGCCGCAACCGCGGTGAGCCTCGCGGCCGCCACCCTCCGGGCGCACCCGGACCTCGCGGGGGCGTATGGGGTGTACGCCTACAACGGCCCCGCATGGGCCCGTGCGGCCAAGGAGGCCAGGGTGGCGGGGAAGCTGAAGATCGTCGCCTTCGATGCCACAGACGAGCACATCGCCCTGCTCAAGGAAGGGGCCATCCACGTGCTCGTAGCCCAGCGGGAGTACTTCCAGGGGTACCGGAGCGTGGAACTCCTGACCCTCATGGCCCGGGAGGGGGTGGAGCGGGCCCTGCAGCTCTACCGGGTTCCCGCCAACCGAGTCGTGGACACGGGCGTGGACGTGGTGACCCGGGCCACACTCGCCGCCTACGCCAAGAAGCTGGATGAGCTGGGAATCCCCCACACGTGGAAGCCATGAGGGGACCGCTCCTTCGGGCCCGAGGGATCAGCAAGCGGTTTGGGGCCGTCCAGGCTCTCCAGGACGTGGATGTGGACCTGTACCCAGGGGAGGTCCTCGGGCTGGTGGGAGACAACGGGGCGGGAAAATCTACCCTCATCAAGATCCTGTCGGGAGTCTACCCACCGGACGCTGGGAGCATCGAGCTCGAGGGGCGGCCCGTGCGGTTCACGAGTCCCCGGGAGGCTCGGGCCGCGGGGATCGAAACCATCTATCAGGACCTCGCCCTGGCGGAAAATCTGGACGTGGCGGGGAACATCTTCTTGGGCCGGGAGCCGGGATTCGGATGGGGGGTGCTCCGGATCCTCGCCCGCCGCCAGATGGAGGCGGCCTCAGCTCAGGTCCTCCAACGGCTGGAGATCCAGCTCCCCTCCGTCCGGACGCTGGTGCGGTACCTGTCCGGCGGACAGCGTCAGGCCGTGGCCATCAGCCGGGCGGTGTACTGGGAGGCCCGCATCGTCATCATGGACGAGCCCACCGCGGCCCTCGGAGTGCGGGAGCGGTCCCGAGTGCTGGACCTGGTACGCCGTCTCAGGGACGAGGGCAAGAGCGTACTCCTCATCAGCCACAGCATGCCGGACATCTTCGCGGTGTGCGACCGGATCGTGGTCCTGCGGCGGGGCCTGAAGGTGGGAGAGCGGCACACCGCGCAGACCACGGAAGAGGAGATCGTGCGGATGATGATGGGCTCGGAGGCGGCCTAGGGTGGCGCAGAAGACGGACGGGGTCGCGGCCTCCCCGGCCCGGGGGCCGCAACGGGCGGAGGTCCCGTACGAGCTTGCCATGCTGGCGGTGCTGAGCCTCCTCATGGCCGTGGTCGGGACCCTCGCCCCCCGCTTCCTGCAGCCGGATAACCTCTTCCAGATCGCCCGGAACTTCGCCTTCATCGCGGCCGCGGGGGTGGGCGAGGCCTTGGTGATCCTGAGCGGACAAGGCGGTATCGACCTCTCCGTGGGATCCGTGATGAGCCTGGGGGGCGTGGTCACCACGAAACTCCTGAGCCTGGGGTACGGGCTCCTGCCCGCCATGGGCACGGGCGTGTTGGCCGGCCTGCTGGCCGGAGCCGTGAACGGCCTGCTGGTCACCCAGGCCCGCATGACCCCGCTCATCCCCACCCTGGGCATGCTCTCCATCGCGGGGGGGCTCGCACTGGTCATCACCCGGGGCTTTCCCATCACCGAGCTCGGCCCGCAGGCGGACCTGTTCGTGTCCCTGGGCGCGGGATTCGTGGGCCCTGTTCCCGCGCCCGTGATCTACATGGTGGCCGTAGTCCTCCTGGGATGGCTTCTCACCACCCGCACGCCCTATGGCTACGACCTGTACGCGGTGGGCGGGAATGCGGAGGCGGCTCGGCTTGCAGGGATCCCCGTGGCTCGGGTGCGGTTCGTGGCCTATGTAGCCAGCGGGGGGCTCGCGGCCCTCACGGGCATCCTCCTCGCGGCCCGCCTCTCCGTGGGGGACGCCACCCTGGGACAAGGAATGGAGCTTAGCGTGATCGCCGCGGTGGTGATCGGAGGGGTGAGCCTGCAGGGCGGGCGCGGGTCCATCCTGGGCCTGTTGATCGGTGCCGCCCTCATCGGAGTTCTCCAGAACGCCATGGTCATCGTGGGAGTCCCCGCCTTCTGGCAGCAGGTGGTGATCGGAACCACCATCATCGCCGCCGTGCTCGTGGACCGACTCCGGGCACGGCTCCTGTCTGTGTGAAAGGGGGTGATCGAGGACGGAGCACACCGCGTGCAAGAGTCCCATTCCAACGGGGAGGTGAGAACATGTACGGGGTAAGACTCGCCTTAAGCCTTGCTGTGAGCCTGTTGCTGGTGTCTGCTTCCCCTGCGGGGCAAGCGCGCCGGCCCACCTTCGCCCTGGTCCCTAAGGCCATCAACAACCCCTTCTTCAATCAGGCACGGGACGGATGCATGGACGCCGCCAAACGTCTGGGGGTGGTGTGCGAGTACACGGGACCGGAGCGCACGGAGATCGCCCCCCAAATCCAAGTCCTGGAGGGGCTCGTCAGCCGAAGAGTGGACGGCATGTCCATCTCGCCCGTGGACGCGAAGAGCGTGGTCCCCGTAATCCGGAAGGCCATGGGAAGTGGCATCCCCGTCATCACTTTCGACTCCGATGCGGCTCCGGAGAGCGGGCGGCTGGCCTTCGTGGGGACCGACAACGAAGCCGCGGGCCGCGAGCTGGGGAAGCTGTTCCTGCGGTTCGCGCCCCAGGGGGCCGTGTACGGGATCATCACCGGAGGGCTGGGCGCCCAGAACCTCAACGCGCGGATCAAGGGCTTCAAGAGCGTGGTGCGGGGGGCGAACTACCGGGAAGTCCGGGGATCCCCCTTCCCCAGCAACGACGACATCAACCGAGCCGTCCAGCTCGTCGAGCAGATGATCACCGCAAACCCGGACCTCACGGCCATCGTCATGGTGGGAGGATGGCCCCTATTCGCGCCGGAAGCCTATAAGAACGCCGTGAAGAAGAAGGAGACGGAGATCAAGGCTGGCAAATTCGTGGTCGTTTCGTTTGACACCCTCGAGCCCGAGCTCAAGCTCCTGAAGGAGGGCTACGTCCACGGGCTTGTCGGCCAGCGGCCCTACCGGATGGGCGTACGGAGCATGGAACTCCTGTACGACCTCGTCGTGAAGAAGCAGAAGCCAAGGCGGACCTTCTACAACACCGGCGTGGACGTCGTGACGCAGCAGAACGTGGACCGGTTCCTGAAGTGAAGAATGCGGGGAGCCCCTTGGGGCTCCCCGCCCACTTTGCCATGCAGCCGCTCGTCCAGATGCGCGGGATCTCCAAGCGGTTCGGGGCGGTCCAAGCCCTCCGGGCGGTGGACCTCATCCTCTTTCCGGGCGAAGTCCTGGGGCTCGTGGGCGACAACGCCGCGGGGAAGTCTACCCTCATGAAGATCCTCTCCGGCGCCTACCAGCCTGACGAGGGAGAGATCCTCTTCGAGGGGCGCCGGGTCGCCTTCACGGGCCCTGCGGACGCCCGGGCCCTGGGCATCGAGATGGTCTACCAGGATCTCGCCCTGTGCGAGAACCTGGATGTCTCCCAGAACATCTGGTTGGGCCGCTGGCCTCGTCGAGGGCTGTTCGTGGACCGTTCCCGCATGGACCAGGAGGCCCAGAGCGTGTTGGAGCGGCTCGGCATCCCGGAGCTCCCTGTCCGGAGCCCGGTGGTCACCCTCTCCGGCGGACAGCGGCAGAGCGTGGCCATTGCCCGCGCCCTCTCCTTCAACCCCAAGGTCCTGATCCTGGACGAGCCCACCGCGAACCTCTCCCCCTCTGCTACCCACCAGGTGCTGGCCCTCGTCCGCACCCTCCGGGATCAAGGGGTGTCCTGCATCTTCATCAGCCACCGTCTACAGGAAATCCTCCAGATCGGGGACCGCGTCATGGTCCTCAAACAGGGGCGCAACGTCGGAGTCCGACGGGTGGCCGACACCACCGAGGAAGAGCTCCTCGAGCTCATCATCGCTGGGGATCGGCCACCCGCAGTCTGCGAGCGGGAAGGCTAACGCTCACGCGAAGGTGAGGACGGTTCGGATCACCTCCCCCTTGCGCATCCACTCGAAGCTCTCGTTCACCTGCTCCAATCCCGCTTTTCGGCTCACCATCTCATCCAACTTAAGCCGACCCTGTCGGTACAGCTCCAGGTAGCGCGGGATGTCCACGGGGAACCGGTTGGATCCCATGATGCACCCCTGAATGGCGCGCTCCCAAAGGATCTGCCGGGGGTTCAGCTCGAGCCGTTCTCCGGGAGGGATCAACCCGATCACCGTGGCGGTGCCCAGCGGTGCCAGACAGTCCACGCACTGGCGGTACACCTTCGCGGAACCCACGACCGCGAAGGAGTAGTCCACGCCCTCCCCCGTCAGCTGCAGGATGGCCTCCACGGGGTCCACCTCCGAGGCGTTGACCACATCCGTGGCCCCGAACCGCTTGGCCATCTCCAACTTCCCCGGCACGATGTCCACCGCGATGATGCGTCGCGCCCCCGCGATGTACGCTCCCTGGATCACCGCGGTTCCTACCCCCCCCACGCCGAAGACCGCCACGGTGCTGCCCGGATGCACCTTGGCTCGGTTGAACACCGCTCCCACGCCGGTCAGCACCCCGCAGCTCACGAGCGCGGCCACCTCGAACGGTATGTCCTCGGGGATCGCCACGGCTGCGTTCTCGTGCACCAACATCTGCTCCGCGAAGGCGCCGATGCCCGCGAACTGCCCCATGGGCTGTCCGTTCCGCCGCAAACGCGGAGGATCCTCCGGCCCCCGTCTCGTGAGGGGGCTCTGGCACAGGTTCATGTGCCCCGTGAGGCACTTCTCGCACTGACCGCAGAAGGGGGTGACGCACACCACCACGTGGTCCCCGGGCTTCACCCGGGTCACCAGGCTCCCCACCTTCTCCACCACGCCCGCGGCCTCGTGCCCCAGCACCACGGGGACGGGCCAAGGGGCGTCCCCTTCCGCGATGTGGAGGTCGCTGTGGCAAACCCCCGCGGCCATGGTGCGCACCAGGATCTCCCGGGGGCCGGGCTCGTCCACCTCCACCTCCTGAATCACCAGGGGCTTTTTGTATTCCTGCAGGACCGCTGCCCTCATGGGAACCTCCTCTGGTGGGTTACGGTTGCCGGCTGATCCACGCCTCCGCGGGCTTCCAGAACGGCCAGGTGGCCCCCTGGAGGTGTCCGGTATCCCGGATCCCCTTCCGGACCACCACCGCGGCTCCGGGATGGGTGTACACGGGGATCACGGTGTGATCCTGGAGCAGCATCCGATGGAGCTGCTGGAGCTTGTGCCGCTGCGGGGTCAAGGTCCCCGCGGATTCCTCCAGCAACTTCTGCAATCCCTCCGGGCGTTTCAGGCTGGCCCACACCTCCGCAGCGGTGTCCGAGAGGTAGAAGCCGACGTAGCTGTTGATGTTCGGGAAGTAGCCGTAGAGGTGCACCAAAAGCCCCCGCCAGCCCTTCCGCTGGTACTCCACGTAACGCCCGATCTGCGGGAGCTCCAGCTCCGCCCGGATCCCCACCTGCTGCAGGGCTTGCTGCAGAGCAACCCCCACATCTCGCTGGAGGTAGAAGGCCACGATCAGCCGCGTGCTGAATCCGTTGGGATATCCTGCCTGTGCCAGCAGCTCCCGGGCCCGCTGCGGATTGTACGTGGTTCCCCGGTAGTCGTTGAGGACGGCCGGCGTCCCTGGCGGGACGATCTGGTTCCACGGCTCTCCAAGGCCAGCGCCCAGGACCCGGGCAAGACCCTCCCGGTCCAAAGCGTACCCCACCGCCTCCCGCACCCGGGGATCCGCGAACGGAGAATCCGGATTCGCGCTGTCGGGGATCAACATCAGGATGGCCCGCGAGGGAGGCCCGGTGATGACGTCGAACCTCCCCGTCTGCCGGAGCTGGTTGACGATCTGGGGATCCGCGAACCGTGCCACGTCCAGCTGCCCCGCGAGGAGGGCTGCCTGGATCGTCAGGGGCTCCGCCTGGGCAAAGAACCGGAGCTCGATTCGATCCAGGTACGGCTTCGGACGATCCCAGTACCGATCGAACCGGACGAAATCCGCATACGCGTTCGGATCGTACCGGGTGATCCGGAAAGGACCGGTCCCCACCGGTTGCCACTGGGCCCGCTCCACGCCCAGGCGACGGATGGTGGTGGGGGAAGCGATGAGGGCGCCGCTCCCGGACAGGGCCAGGTAGATGCCGTTGTCCCACCGGGAGAGGTTCAGCCGCACCGTGTACCGGTCCAACACGTCCACGGACTGGATGTACGAGGGCAGCCGCCTGACCTCGATCTGGTGGTCCAGGTTGAACTTCACCGCCTCCGCGGTCATCTCCGTGCCGTCGTGAAAGAGCACGCCCCGGCGCAGCCGCAAGATCAACGCCTTGCGGTCCGGGGCCACCTCCCACCGCTCCGCCAGCCGGGGATACACCCGGTTCCAGGCGTCCACGAATACCGGGGTCTCGTAGACCGGAATGGCCGGCAGGATCCCGAAGATGGGCATGAGCCACGGGACCCCGATGGGACCGCCCGCGGGAGGTTCCGCGATCCGTATGACCCCTCCCCGCTGCTTCTGCTCCGCGGGCCCCGCAACCCCAGCCAAACCAAGGCTCAGAACCAGGAAGAAGCCGAGAGCCACCTTCCAGGAGCGATGCATCTCTCTTCACCCCCCGCAATTTGTCGTCAGGGTTGTCCACACCCTGCCCACCCGGATCCTTTCTATGAGCCTTCCCCGCTCTCCTCCTAGGCCCCGGGGCCGGGAAGGAGGACGCCGGAGGCGCGGAGGGTGTCGAGGTACTCCGAGAGGGCCTCCTCCCAGGGCCGCATTCGGATCCCGAAGGCCTGCAGTTTGGCCGTGGAGAGGGCGGAGTTCGCCGGGCGCCGGGCCCGCTTGAGGGAGGTTTCCTGGGAGACGGGCTGCACGCTGACCCGGTACCCCGATAGGCTCAAGACCCGGCAGGCGAGGTCGTACCAGGTGCACGACCCCTCGTTCACCACGTGGAACACCCCTCCCGCCCCCTGGCGCAAAAGATCCACCAGGGCCCGGGCCGCGTCCCTCGCGTAGGTCGGGGACATCCGGACGTCCGCCACCACCTGCAGGGGCTCCCCGCGCCGGGCGCGCTCCAGGACGGAGAGCACGAAGTTACTGCCCTTCCCCCGGGCTCCGCTTCCCCCGAACAGGCTCGCCACCCGCACGACGAGGGCGTCCGGGCAGGTCTGCCGCACCAGGAATTCCCCGGCCAGCTTGGAAGCCCCGTACACGTTGATGGGATTCGGCGGATCCTCCTCCCGGTAGGGGTCCGCGTTCTCGCCATCGAAGACGTAGTCCGTGCTCAGGTACACACAACGAGCCTGCACTTCCCGACACATCCGGGCCACGTTCAGAGCACCCAGAGCGTTGACCCGGAACGCCACGTCCGGGCGGTCCTCGCAATCGTCCACCCGCACGTAGCCCGCACAGTTCACCACCGCTTCCGGACGCAGGGGGAGAATCGCCTCCGCCACCGAGGCGGGATCCGTGCACTCCACCTCCCCGTGTCCGAGAGCGACCGGGCACGCGCCCGCCTCCTCGAGGACCCGAACCACTTCGCGTCCCAGCTGCCCCGTGGCTCCGATGACCACCACCTGCCGCACCCCTCTACCCCCCTTCCGGTGGGCGGCCGCAGGGGGAGCCCTGCGAACAGACCTCTCCGTACACGAAGTTGTGGTCTGCCTCCCGTAGGGGCGGCCATGCCCGGTCTTTCTCGGACAGCAGGGGATCCTCCGCCGGCCAAGGGATGCCCAGATCCGGGTCATCCCACCGGATGCCCCGATCGAGGGCCGGATCGTACTCCTCCGTGCACTTGTACAGCACATCCGCTCCGTCGCTCAGAACGCAGAATCCGTGCGCGAACCCGGGAGGCACGTACAGCATGGTGTGGTCTCGCTCGGAGAGGGTCACCGCCACCCACCGGCCGTAGGTCGGTGAGCCGCGGCGGATGTCCACCGCCACGTCGTAGATCTCCCCCCGGAGCACCATCACCAGCTTCCCCTGGGCTTTGGGGGCCTTCTGGTAGTGCAGTCCCCGCAGGACTCCCTGCCGGACGGAGCGGGAGAAGTTGTCCTGCACGAAGGTCACCGGGATCCCGTGGCGCTCGAACTCCGACCTCCGGTAGGCTTCCAGGAAGAACCCGCGTGGGTCCGGGAAGGCCCGGGCCCGGATCAGGATCACATCCGGGATCTCCAGAGGAAGGAAGACGAAGGGCATCCCGCTCCCCTCAGGGAAGCATCTGGCAGAAGTCGCAGGGATCGGTGGGACGCCGCAGAGTGGTGAGCACCACGTGCGTGGGGGTGATGCGCACGGATCGAATGCGGAAGGACACGGGCCACTGCGCCATGTCCAGAAGGGGGTTGATCCGGCGCTCGAACTCCTCGACCACGGGAGCGGGGAGAGGGACGCCGTTCACCCGGAGGGCGTGCACCCGGACGAAGACCGCAGGAGTTTCTAGGGCCTCGAATCCCACCACCATTCCCACCCGCACGGGCATTCCCCTCATCCGGAGGACCCCCCGGCCCGCGAGGAGACCCCGGTGGTACTCGAGATGCACCTCCTCCACATCCGGACTTTGCGCCAGGAACTCCTCGAGGCTGCGGAGGGTCACCAGGGCGTGCAGTGCCGCGTCGCGCTGGGCGAGGACCCGTACCCTTCCCTGCCTCAGCCCCTCACGATCCAGGGTGACCCCCCGCAGCCGCACCCAGAGATGGTCCACCAGGAGGCCCGCGATGCGGGCCCGCTGAGCGTACAGGGAGATCCGGGCGTACATCCCCTCCTGGAGGTCCGGAACGGACTCCAGGCGAAGCACCGGCGGGCCTCCGAGCAAATCCGCAAACGCGCCGCGGAGAGCCCCTTCCGCGCCTCCCGCCGAAGCGGAGGCGGCCCAGAGCACCAGGAGGAGCCCGCAGACCGATGGGCCTCGGGCCCACCATCCCCTTCCGCTCACCCTACCCCCGCCGCGGTCTCCAGCCAGTCAATGGGGCCGCACTCCGGAAAGGCCCGCAGGGCCTCCTCCAGGATCCCCTTGATCCGCTCGAGCGCCTCCGGGGTCTTCCCTTCCGCCCGGACCACCAGCACGGGCTGGGTGTTGCTGGCCCGCACCAACCCCCACCCGTCTGGGAAGATCACCCGGGCGCCGTCCACGTCCACCACAGGGTATCGCTGCTTGAAGCGCTGCACCAGCTCTCCCACCACCTCGAACTTGCGCTCGTCCGGGCAGGGTACGCGGATCTCGGGCGTCACGGAATAGCGGGGGATGTCGCCCAGCAGCTCCGACAGGGGTCTGTCCGTATGGGAGAGGATGCGCAGGAGCCGCGCGGCGGCGTACACCGCGTCGTCATACCCGTAGTACTCGTCCGCGAAGAACATGTGGCCACTCATCTCGCCCGCGAACACCGCTCCGATCTCCCGCATCTTCGCCTTGATGACGGAGTGCCCGGTCTTGTAAAAAAGGGGCCGACCTCCCAGCCGCTCCACTTCCTCCACCAGGGCTTGGCTGCACTTCACCTCGATGAGGGCCACAGCCCCGGGATGCTTGGGGAGGATCTCCCTCCAGTACAGGATCATGAGCTGATCCCCCCACACGATCCGTCCCCGTTCGTCCACCACGCCGATCCGGTCCCCATCCCCATCCAGCCCGATGCCCACGTCCGCCCCTTCCCGGACGACGGCCTGGATGAGGTCCCGGAGGTTGCGGGGATCGATGGGGTCCGGGTGGTGGTGGGGATAGGTGGGATCGCTCTCGCAGTAGAGAGGGATCACCTCCACGCCCAGGTCCTGCAGGACCTGGGGGGCGATGACGCTCGCGGTGCCGTTCCCGCAGTCCAGCACCACCCGCAGTCGCCGCGGCCCAAGCCGGATCTTCTCCCGCAGCATCTGCCGGTAGGCCGGCTTGACGTCCACCGCGCGCACGCTCCCCGTGCCCTCCACGCCTGCCCGGGCTTCCACGAGCCGCCGGATCTCCTGGATCTGTGGGCCGTACAGGGTGCCGAACCCGTGGGCCAGCTTGAACCCGTTGTACTCCGGAGGGTTGTGGCTCGCGGTGATCATGATCCCTCCGTCCACCCCGAGGTGCACCCGCGCGAAGTAGAACACCGGGGTCGTCACCATCCCGATGTCCGTGACCGCGCACCCGGAGCGCACCAGCGCTTCCACCACCGCGTCCCGGAGTACGGGGGAGGAAACGCGGTTGTCGTGGCCCACCACGACCTCCCGGACCCCCCGCTCCGCGAGGAAGCGGGCATAGGCCCGGGCGATGGCGGCGGCCACCTCGGACGTGAGATCCGCACCGAACACGCCCCGGATGTCGTACTCCCGGAAGATGCGGGATGGAACCGTCATGCCTGCCCTCCTGCACCGCTCCTTCCCCAATTCTAGCAGCGGCTCCTCTCACTCCAGGGGAACGGAGACCGCGGCGGGAAGGGCCGGAGACGGCTGGAGAGCGAACCCCAGGAACACCTCTTTCCGCGCGAGCCGGTAGGTGACGGAGACGGACAGGCAGTCACAGCGGGTGCCGACCCGGAGGTCGAGCTCCTCGAAGGCGGAGAGGGTAGCGTTGTAGATTCCGGAAACCCGGATCTCCCACCCTCCCCGCATCTCCACGCCCCCCTCGGCCCGGAGCTTCAGGTGTCCGGGCACGCGGTCATACGCCACTCCTGCGAAGACGTGGACGGCCGGTGTCCGGTACGCGTAGCCCACGGAGACCTCCTCCGTGCGATCCGGGACGTCGAAGAGAAACGGGCTTGCCCCCAGGAGATCCGTCCGCGTGTACGAAGCCGTCACCGTGGAGCGCTCATCCAAGGGGTTGGCGAGCCGGAGGCGGACCGCGGGCACCACCAGGGAACGGCCCGGGTACAGGGCAGCCCGGAGGGAGGCGCTGAGGTCCACGGGGAGGCGGGGGAAAAGCCGCAACGGCTCTCCCGCCAGGTGCAGGGAACCCTCGATCTTCGGCGCCTCCGCGCCCGTGGCGCGTTCCCGGTAAATCCCGGCCAGGAAGGTGGCCTGGAGGACGGTGGAGGAAGACAGCCGCACCGGTTGGAAGGCGTACTGGAGGTGCAGGGCATCGTAGAGCCGGCTCTCCTCGTCCCGCAGGGTTCCGACCACCAGCTCCAGCCCCCAAGCGGGATACCGCAGGCGGCCGTTCCCTTCCCACCCCAGCGAGGCGTTGTACCGGAGGTAGGCTTCCCCCAGGAGATCCCCAGCCCGGTACGGATACCGGAGGGCCACCCAGGGACCCGAAGCCGCCTCGTAGCCCACCTCCGGTCGGGGGAGGTGGGCTACGAGGGGACGCTCCACCAAAGGGATCTCCAACCGACCGAGATGCACCAGCCGCGTCCGCCTCCCCCACAGGCTCGCACCCTCGGCCACCAGCCGCTCCCCAGGGATGAGGAGGATCCGTCGGGCCGTGATCCGCAGGAGCGGATCCGCGGGGTCACAGACGGTGGCGAGCGCTTCCAGAGCCTGCAGGACGTTGCCCTCAAGGGTCGCCTCCCGCGCAGCGTAGTAGATCCCGTCCAGCACGGCCCGCATTCCGGTGGCGGTGGCACGGCCCGTTCGTAAGTCGTAGCGGAGGCTCTGCGCGGCCAGCCTCCTGCCCCCTTGTTCAAGGACCACGTTCCCCCGCACCACGATATCCCCCCGATTCAGGTCGGCCCGCGCCTCCTCTGCCCAGAGTCGCACATCGCGGTATCGGATCCGCACCTCCCCCCGGGCCTCCAGGGTGCGGGCGGCGGCATCGTACAGGATGCGGTCCGCCTCCAGAACCAGCTCGGCTTGTGCCGCGGCGATCCCACGGGTGAACACGAGCACGGCCAGGGCGGCCCAAGCCCATCGCACGCTTCCCAGGAATTCGGCTCCGAGCAACCGGCTTCCTCCGTTGCCTATAATGGCCGCGTGGACGTCCTTTTGGTCAGCAACGGGCCCGGCGAACTCTGGGGCTGGGTCCTCCCGGTGGCCCGGGCCCTCCGGCGGACGGGTCGGGTGACGGTACGGCTCGGCCTTGCGCCCTGCCAGTACGCCACGGGGCGGGAGGCGGAGGTGGCCCGCAGGACCGGCCTCTTTGAGGAGGTGCTGGACCCTGGGTCGTGCCTCCGGCTGGGCCTGGGCTTGGGGTCCCTCCGGGTGGACGGCGTGGTGCACCTGGGCGGAGACCTGTGGTACGCGGTGCGGTTCGGCCGTCGGGCACGATGCCCGGTCTTCGCCTACGCGGAGCGCACCCTCATCGCCTCCAGGCACCGGGCGTTTGTCTGGATCGGGACCCCGACCGAGGGAGTCGCCCGCAAGTTGGTGGCCCTCGGCGTCCCCGAGGGGAAGGTGGAAGCCGTGGGGGAGCTGCGGGTGGATGCGCTCGCAGACGGCCTTCCCCCGGAGGAGGGGAACGACTCCGCGGAACGGGACCGCCTCCTGCTCCTGCTCCCCGGCTCCCGTCCCTCCCTCGTCCGGGACCTGGCGCCCCTCATGGCCCGGATCGGGGAGCTCGTACGGCGGGCGTACCGGGACGTGGAAGTGGCCATGGCAGCCTCCCCGTTCCTGCCCCCCGGATTCTTGGAAGGTCTCCTTGCGGACCGCGGGATCCGCATCCTCCCGGAGGAGGAGCGCTTGCGGACGTATCGCCGCGCGGCTCTGGCCCTCACCATCCCCGGGACCAGCAGCCTGGAACTGGCGTACCTGCACACTCCCATGCTGGTCTGGCTGCCCCTCTATGACCCTGCCCGGCTGCCCCTCGAGGGGCTCGTGGAGTGGGTAGGGCGGATCCCGCTCGTGGGCCGGGCTCTCAAGGCCACCGCGGTGCGCGGGTATTTCCGCACGCCCCGGCTCGTGGCGCTCCCGAATCGCCTCGCAGGCGAGCGGATCGTGGAGGAGGTCGTGGGCGACGCTCCCCCGGAGGCGGTAGCACGGAGGGTGGTGGACCTGCTGCGGGACGACGCGCGCCGGGCCCGAATGCACCAAGCTCTGCGCGCGCGCTTCTGGGGCGCGCCCGGCGCGGCGGACCGGGTCGCCCGCCGGATCGTGGAGGCGATCGCATGAGGCTTTCTCCTCTCCTTCGGGACGCCATCCGATCCCAGCTCGGCCTGTTGGCGGTGGCGATGGGGTGCGTGCTCGTGGTGACGGCCCTGGGCCTGGTGGTCCCCTACGTGTTCGGCCAAACCATTGACCAGCTCGTGGCCCGCGCGGAAGTCCAGCTCATCGAGCGGGCGGGGCTCTGGGTGCTGGGGGTGCTGGCGTTGCGGACCGTCTTCCTCTACGGGAGCATCTACGCCAACTTCGCCTTCGCGCATCGGGCCACCGCGGCACTGCGGGGCCGCATCTTCTCCTCCCTCCTGCGATGGCCCGTGGAGCGGGTCGGGGCCTGGCACAGCGGGGAGGTTCTGAGCCGCTCCCTCTCGGACACGCAGCTGGTGCACACCCACCTCCTGGTGGGGCTCGTGGACCTCGCGGGCACCTTGGCTGCTCTCTCGGGGACCTTGGTCATGCTGTTCGTGCTGGAGTGGCGGCTCGCGGCCCTCACCCTGGCCATCCTGCCCGCGGTGGCCCTGCTGGCCCGCCACTTCGGGGTCCAGATCCAGCGCACGAGCGCCCGAGCCCAGCAGCAAGTGGCGGAGCTCGCGAATCGGATGCGGGACGTGGTGACGGGCGCCCGGGTGGTCCGGGCCTTCGTGCAGGAGGGGCGGGAGGAGGCCCGGTTTTCGGAGGAGAACGCTCGGCTCGTGCGGCAGCAGTTGCGGATGAGTCGGCTCGTAGCCCGGGAGGTGTGCGCGGTCACCATGGCTACGGCTTTGGGACTCGTGGGGTTCCTGTGGATCGGGGCGCGGCTCGTGGCCTCCGGTTGGATGACGCCGGGGAGCCTCGTGGCCTTCGTCGCGTATGTGGCCCTGGCCATCGAGCCGGGCATCAACCTCACCCGCATGTACGCGAACCTGAAGCAGGCCCAGGCGGCCCTGGATCGCATCGAGGAGGTCCTGCGGGTCCCGCTGCACGTGGATCCTCCGGGCGCCCGGGATCTGCCCCGGCCCGCGGGCGACATCGTGTACGAGAACGTCTGGCTCGCGTACGAGCCCGGGCGCTGGGCCCTGCGGGGCGTGAGCTTCCGGATCCGGCAGGGAGAGCGGGTGGCCCTGGTGGGGCCAAGCGGCGCGGGCAAGACCTCCGTCGTGAACCTGCTCCTGCGGTTTTACGACCCCACCCGGGGCCGGGTGACCATCGGGGGGGTGGATCTGCGGGAGGTACGCACCGCCTCCCTCCGGTCCCGCATCGGATACGTGCCCCAGGAGCCCGTGCTCTTTGCGGGCACCGTGCGGGAGAACATCGCCTATGGGAAGCCGCAGGCAAAGCTGGAGGAGGTGATCCGGGCCGCGCAAGTCGCCCATGCGGACGAATTCATCCGGGCGCTTCCCCAGGGCTACGATACGCCCCTCACGGAAGCGGGCCTGAACCTCTCCGGGGGGCAGCGACAGCGCCTGGCCATCGCTCGGGCTTTGCTGCTGGATCCCGAGATCATTGTCCTGGACGAAGCCACAAGCCACCTCGACGCGGAGTCCGAGGCCGCGGTCCAGCAGGCCCTGGGGCAGGCGTTCCGGGGGCGGACGGTCCTGGTGATCGCCCACCGCCTGAGCACGGTGCGGGAGGTGGACCGCATCCTCGTGCTGCAGGGGGGGCGCGTCGTGGAGGAGGGAACCTACGAGGACCTCATGAGGACCGGAGGGCTCTTCCGGGTCCTCGCGGAGGGGCAGCTGCTTTACGCCCCGGTTTCCGGTTCCTAGCCATGGACCTGTCCGTGGTGATCCCCGCCTACAACCGGTCGAGGGTACTGGAAATGTGCCTGCGCTGCCTGAGCCGCCAAACCCTCACGCCGGACCGATACGAGGTGATCGTGGTGGACGACGGATCTGAAGAAGATCTCCGACCCGTGATAGATCCCTTCCGGAAGGCTCTGCAGGTACGGCTGCTCCGGCAACCGCGGAATCTCGGCCGGGCCGCGGCCCGAAACCGGGGAATCGCCGCCGCGCGGGGAGAGGTGGTGGTCTTCGTGGACAGCGACGTCTTCGCGGCACCCGGGTTCCTGGCGGCCCATGCGGGAATCCACGCGCGCCACTTGCGGGCCGTGGGCCGGGGACCGCTTTTGCTGACGGAGCATCTGGACGACCCCCTCCGCAGCCCGCCCTATCTGCGGGACCCTTCCCCGGCGTTTCTGGACACCGCGAACGCCTCCGTGCGCCGGATCCACCTGCTGGAGGCCGGCGGGTTCGACGAGAGCTTCCGGGAGTACGGGTGGGAGGACTTCGAGTTGGGCATGCGGCTTGCCCGGCTCGGGCTCCGGCGGGTTTACCGGAGCCGCGCCCTCGCCTACCACTACCAGCCCCTTCCCGATCCCCACTCCCTGCAGGACCTCTTCCGGAAGGAGGAGGAGCGGGCCCGGATGGCGGTGCGCTTATTCCGGAAGCGGCCCGGGTGGCGCACCCGGTGGGTGGTGCAACATACCCCCTTGCACCGCGCCCTCGCCTTTCTCATGACCCTGGGCGGACACATGGACCAAGACCAGCTGTGCCGGCTGCTCCAGGCTCCCCACCTCTCCCCCGTACGGAAGTACCTGCTCCTCCGAGGGGCTCTCAACCGCCACTACCTTCAGACTCTGAGCCGGGAGTGGAGAGCCGTATGGAACCGGTCCGCATCAGCGTGGTGATCCCCGCCTACAACTGCGCGCCCGTGCTGGGAACCACCCTGGAGCGTCTGAGCCGCCAGGATTATCCCCGGGAGGCCTACGAGGTGGTGGTGGTGGACGACGGGAGTACGGACGGGACTCCGGAGGTCGCGTCCCGTTGGGCGGACTCGGTTCGGCTCCGGTACATCCGGCAGCCGAACGCGGGCCGGGCCGCGGCCCGAAACCGGGGCGCGCGGGAAGCCAGATGCGAGATCCTCCTGTTCCTGGACGCGGACGTGTGGGCGGAACAGGGGCTCCTCGCGGCCCACGCCGCCCACTACCGACAAGCCTGCCGCGTGGCGGTACAGGGTCCCAGCCGCACGCACCCCCAGGCTAAGGTGAACCCCTTCATGGAAGTCAAGGAGATGTTCCCGGACCTCACCCCGCGCCGACCCCACGACCTTTCCCCATATCATGTCATCACCCGGAACTTTTCCGTGCGGGCGGAGGACTTCTGGCGGGTGGGGGGGTTCGATGAGTCCTTCTCGGGGTACGGGTGGGAGGACATCGAGCTGGGCGTGCGCCTGCGGCATTCCGGCGTGCGGATCCACTGGGAGCCCCGGGCGGTGACGTGGCACTACCACGTGGAGGACCTGGAGGGCGCGCGGCGCAAGCTGGTGGAGGCCGGTCGGGGAGCCGTGTACTTCTGGAACAAATACCGCCGTCCCCTGGGCCTCGGGCTGTTCCTGGAGCTGCACCCGACCCTACTCCCCCTGAAGTGGCTCGTGTACCGAAGCGGCGTCCTCACCCCTTGGATCCGAAGGATCCTCCACCGGGCGGAGCGGCACCTCTCCTCTGCTCAGGGACTCTCCCGGAAGCTGTGGCTCGCGGTGGCCAACGAGTGCTACGCGCACCTCCTTTGGCATGCCTACTACGAAGGGGTTGAGCAGGCCTTGCGGGAAGGATTGGACGGATGCGCGTCCTGATCGTCTCCAACGGGTACGGGGAGGACGCCATGGGCGCGGTCCTGGGCCGCGCCCTCCGCAAGCACGGGGCGGAGGTCCTGGCCTACCCCCTCGTGGGTCTGGGGCACGCCTACCAAGGCGAGGGCATCCCCGTGCTGGATCCCCGTCGCACCCTGCCCACCGCAGGCTTCGGGTTCCGGACAGGCTGGCGGGAGGCGTGGGAGGATCTCAGGGCCGGATGGGTCTCCCTCACCCTGGTGCAACGCCGCACCCTACAAAGGCAGCGCGGGACGTGTGACGAGGTCGTGGCCGTAGGGGACCTGTTCTGCCTGTGGATGGCGGCGGCCACGGGCATCCGACCCGTCTACCTCCCCACGGCCAAATCCGAGTACACCGAGCCCCACGAGCCTTGGGAGCTTCTCCTCATCCGAAGGTGGGCCCGCCACTCTTTCCCGCGGGATCCCCTCACCGCAGAGCGGTACCGGAAAGCAGGGCTTGCGGCAGCGTACGTGGGAAACCTGATGATGGACTGCCTCGAGTTCGGGAAGGAAGCGTTCGGATACGCACCCGACGAACCCGTGGTGCTGCTGCTCCCGGGAAGCCGACGGGACGCACCTGCAAACTTCCGCTTGCTCCTCCAGACCGCCGCCCGTGTGGCCGCCGTCCACCCGGAGGTCCGATGGCTGTGCGCCCTCTCCCCGACCGTGGACCCCACCTCCCTCGCCCGGGCTGCGGGCGCGGAGCTCCTCGAAGGCCAGATGGCCTGGGGGGGGTTACGGGTGCGGATCACCCGATCTTTCACGGACGCGGCGAACCAAGCCACCGTGGTGCTGGGGATGAGCGGGACCGCGAACGAGCAGGCCGCGGGGCTCGGGAAACCCGTGGTGGCCCTTCCCGGGCCCGGCCCGCAGTTTACCCGGAAGTTCCTGGCGCTGCAGGCGAGGCTCTTGGGTGAGGCCCTGGTGCCCGCAGAAGGGCCGGAGGAGGCGGCCCGGGCCGTACTGCGGTTGCTGGCGAATCCCGAGGAGCGAGCAAGACGCGGAGAGGCGGGGCGGGCGCGGATGGGCCCTCCGGGAGGGGCGGATCGCCTGGCCCGCTGGCTTGTGGGCAGGAGGGGACAGATGGAGGATCGAATCTAGGATCCCCAGATCACGCGGGGAGAGGGGGAGCCGTATGGACCGGACGGGCGTTCAGACCGAGGCTACCATCCAGGCCTTGTTGCAGGAGACCCGGCGGTTTGAGCCCCCGCGAGAGTTCGTGGTCCGGGCCAACATCAACGACCCCCGGATCTACGAGGAGGCGGAGCGGGATCCGGAGGGGTTCTGGGCGAAGTACGCGGAGCAGGAGCTCCGGTGGTTCCGCAAGTGGGACCGGGTCCTGGAGTGGAACGCGCCGTGGGCCAAGTGGTTCGTGGGGGGGCAACTGAACGTCTGCGACAACTGCGTGGACCGGCACGTGGAGACCTGGCGGCGAACCAAGGCCGCCATCGTGTGGGAGGGCGAACCCGGCGACAGCCGGGTCCTCACCTACCAGGACCTCCACCGGGAGGTCCAGCGGTTCAGTAACGTCCTGAAGGGCCTGGGGGTGCAGAAGGGCGACCGGGTCACGATCTACATGGGGATGGTGCCGGAACTCCCCATCGCGATGCTCGCCTGCGCCCGGATTGGGGCTCCCCACAGCGTCGTCTTCGGCGGGTTCAGCTCGGAGGCCCTCGCCGGCCGGATCCAGGACGCGGAGGCGAAGGTCCTCATCACGCAGGACGGGGCCTGGCGGCGGGGACAGGTGATCCCCCTCAAGCAGTACGCGGATGAGGCCCTCAAGACCTGTCCCTCCGTGGAGAAGGTGGTGGTGCTCCGTCGGGTCGGGAACGAGGTCCCCATGAGGCCGGGGCGGGACCATTGGTGGCACGAGCTCACGGAGAGGGCTGAACCGACCTGCCCCGCGGAGGTCCTCGACAGCGAGCACCCGCTCTTCATCCTATACACCTCGGGGACCACGGGCAAACCCAAGGGCGTCCTCCACACGACGGGCGGCTACCTCCTCGGCGTGCACCTCACGACGAAGTGGGTCTTTGACCTCAAGGACGAGGACTACTACTGGTGCACCGCAGACATCGGGTGGGTCACGGGCCACAGCTACATCGTGTACGGGCCGCTCAGCAACGGGGCGACCTCCGTCCTGTACGAGGGAGCCCCGGACTGGCCGGACAAGGACCGCTACTGGCGCATCGTGGAGAAGTACCGGGTGAACGTCCTGTACACCTCCCCCACCTTCATCCGCACGGCCATGAAGTGGGGCCCGGAGTACCCCAGGCGTTGCGACCTCCGGAGCCTGCGCCTCCTGGGCACCGTGGGGGAGCCCATCAACCCGGAGGCGTGGATGTGGTACCACGAAAACATCGGGGGAGGCCGCTGCCCCATCGTGGACACCTGGTGGCAGACGGAGACCGGGATGATCTGCATCACGCCACTTCCCGGGATCACAGCCACCAAGCCGGGGTCCGCCACCCTCCCCTTCCCGGGGGTGGCCGCGGACATCGTGGACGAGCAGGGGAACTCCCTCCCGCCCAACGCGGGTGGGTACCTCGTCCTCACCCGGCCGTGGCCCGCGATGCTGCGGACCTTCTGGGGCGACCCCGAACGGTACGTGCAGACCTACTGGAGCCGGTTCCCCGGGAAGTACTTCACGGGGGACGGGGCCCGGCGGGACGAGGACGGGTACTACTGGATCCAGGGCCGGGTGGACGACGTGGTGAACGTGGCGGGCCACCGGCTCAGCAACATCGAGATCGAGAGCACCCTGGTGGCCCACCCCGCGGTGGCGGAGGCGGCCACCATCGGCCGCAGCCACCCCGAAAAAGGGCAGGCCATCGCGGCCTTCGTGGTGCTCCGCAGCGGATACGAGCCCAGTGAGGCCTTGAAGAAGGAGCTGCGGGAGTGGGTGGCGCAGAAAATTAGCCCCATCGCCCGCCCCGACGACGTCTTCTTCTGCGCGGACCTGCCCAAGACCCGCTCCGCGAAGATCATGCGCCGGCTCTTGCGGGACATCGCAGAGGGCCGGGCCCTGGGGGACACCACCACCCTCACGGACCCGAAGGTGGTCGAGGAGATCAAGCAGCGGTACATTGAGGAGGAGGGATAAGGGCCTCCTCCCGGCCTAGCGCGTCCGAAGGGGCGCGTCCTTGTGGTTCCGGCTTGGCGGCTCCGGCACCACGGGGGTCTCCGGGACCGGACCCCGGCTCCGGTTCCACCCCATCTTCTCCCGCAGCCTGGCCTCCAGCTCCGCGGCGAGCTCCGGGTTGCTCTCGAGGAACTCCCGGGCGTTGTCCCGTCCCTGGCCCAGGCGCAACTCCCCGTAGCTGTACCAGGTTCCCACCTTCTGCACTAAGCCGTGCGCGGTGGCGAGGTCGAGGAGGCTTCCGGCCTTGCTGATCCCTTTCCCGTAGAGGATCTCCACCTCGCACTCCCGGAAGGGCGGGGCCACCTTGTTCTTCACCACCTTGATCCGGGCCCGCATGCCCGTCACGTCCTCCCCGTTCTTGATGTTCTCCGTCCGGCGGATCTCCATACGCACGGAGGCGTAAAACTTCAGGGCCCGGCCGCCCGTGGTGGTCTCCGGATTGCCGAACATCACACCGACTTTCTCCCGGATCTGGTTGATGAACACCACCACGCACCGGGATCGGCTGATGGCACCCACCAACTTCCGCAACGCCTGGCTCATGAGCCGCGCCTGCAGCCCCACGAACGCGTCCCCCATCTCCCCTTCCAGCTCCGCTCTAGGCACCAAGGCGGCCACGGAATCGATCACCACCACGTCCACGGCCCCGGACCGGACCAGGGTCTCCGCGATCTCCAGGGCCTGCTCGCCACTGTCGGGTTGAGACACCAGGAGCTCGTCCACGTTCACGCCCACCGCCCGCGCGTAGTTCGGGTCTAAGGCGTGCTCCGCGTCAATGAAGGCGGCCACCCCCCCTTCCCGCTGGGCCTCCGCGATGATGTGGTAGGCCAGGGTGGTCTTCCCGCTCGCCTCCGGCCCGTAGATCTCCACCACCCGCCCCCGGGGCACCCCACCCACCCCTAGGGCCGCATCCAGCCCGATGGCCCCCGTAGGGATCACCTCAACG
>Ga0272449_1000324_pt1 | contig 57632 bp, 61 predicted proteins | sample YNPCB0241_FD_198679 | JGI IMG/M metagenome (GOLD analysis project Ga0272449, IMG submission 198679) | Hot spring sediment microbial communities from Yellowstone National Park, WY, United States - YNP-CB-024-1 | ecosystem: Environmental > Aquatic > Thermal springs > Hot (42-90C) > Sediment...
ATGAGGGGTACATGCACAGCGTCACAGAGCATACCGAACTGAAGATGGAGGGAGTTCCCCGTGAAGGCTTCCTCGGCAACGTGGAAGGCTGATGAGCGGGTGGGTACTTCCTGACAGGGGCTGAGGGTAATGACGGGCCGTCTATGAACTCGTGAGGCGGACGAGGCTGGTGAAGACCAAGACCTATATATACCTATATAGGTTAAAACCCTCCTCCCTTAACTTCTTTGCATGCCTCAACTATTACGTCGGTTGGAAGCCAGATTGTGCCGCTGAAGTCGCCGAGTACGCCTAGCTTCTGAAGCCTCTCCTCCATCTCCTTGAAGAGCTCGTGGAGCCTTTTTCTGCCCCCCCTTCCTGAGCCACTGCATCTGCTTAGCGGTTACGCTGTGGACGTTTTGAACTCCAACCATTCCGCCACGCCCGCTTTCACTCTGCCCATTCTTGGAACGCGTGGAAGGCTCCGCAGACCTTGCATTTGGCAACGTGCGCCTTGTGCTCGGGGTCGAAGCCCACAGGCACGTGCGGTGTGACCTTTTGGCAGCGCGGACAGTAAGCCTTCGTTTCAGCCACGAGAGGACTTCTCCTTTGCCGTTTTGCTTTTCTCTTCGTCGACGAGTTCAGCCTCCAAAAGGTTGTAGATCGTCCACATGCCCTTCGCCATGCCCTTCAGAAAAGCGTCGTACTTCGTCTCGTCTTCATCGTCCCAGTCGACTGCGTAGTGTTCAAACGCGATTAGGAAGTCGCTGAGGTGTCCCTGCCAGAAGCCGTTCCACTCCCTTCCGGAGATCGGCTTCTCAACGCAGCTTATGAACGCGCTTTCCCCGCACTCCGCACACTCAAGCGCTAGAACCCTTTCCTTCTCGATGGTGTGCTCGGCGGCCAGCTCCCCGCCTACGTTGGCTGCATCTGAGATGACGCGTTCGGAAACCAGCACGAACCTTTTCGAACCGCACCTGCGGCAGACAAGGGGCTGCCTCTTCACGTTTTCCTGCATAAAACCCACCTCCTCCAAGGGTTTGACTGCGTTTTCGCTTCAGCGTTGTGCGGTTTTGCCTTGAAGCTTGCCGCGCTTTTCAACGCGTTCAAGCTCCTCGCACAGCTTGAGGAGAACTATGTTCCGCCACCCGCACAACGCGCTTTCCCGCCTTCTTCAGGCTTGTGGACTTTAAAGTTTGAGCCGTTGCGTCTCTCAAGCTCTGCTTGTATGAGCTTTCTTACGCGCCATTTCAGGCGCTTCGCAACGTACTTTGAAGCTTTCCTCGCAAGCTCAGGGTTCTCCCGTACAAGCTGTCTCAGCTCTTCAAGCTCTCCGTCCCTCGCCTTCTCGTTTAGCTCTTTGACCATGCTTCTGACCGTGAACTCGACTTTGTTGCAGACTATTTCAGCCAGCGACTCGGCTGTGGCCTCGCGTAGGTCGGCCTCCTCCTCCAGAACCTGCAAGATTATTTCCTGGACGTAAGGCCAGACTATCCTGTAGAGAAGCTCGACCCTTTCACCCATGAAACCGCCTCCCTAAACGCGCTTCACGCTTGCTTTTTGGCGACTGCCTTCTCGAAGGCCCAGGCGAAGGCCTTCGTCAGCTTTTCAACCTCGCTCTGTTCAAGCTTTCCCCTGAGCCTAACGGCCTTCAGTATGCCGCCTTCAGACTCTATGGCGTAGTCGACACCGTACTTCCGCTTCACTCCCTCGAGAACTTTCGGGATGAGGAAGCGTTGTATGGCGAGGCCTGCAACCTCAATGTTTAAGCCGACCGCTGGCGTTGCGACAATCTCGTTCGGCTTAACGAGCAGCCGGCCGTACACGCCGCCGTTCCGCCTTATCTCAACGGACGCCTGCTCAGGCTCCAAAGCTTGAAGGTAAGCGTCTATAGCCTTAACCGCTGAGGAGAGGGAGTCTCTGAGCGCCGCAAGAAGCTTAGCCAAGTCAGCCTTCTCGGTCAACCTCACCACCCCAAGGCATACCCTTCCGTTCAAGACTACGGTGTGATTTTTCCTAAAACGTCCATCTTGTGTTTGGTTTCGTCCACGTGTTTCTTGGCCTTTTCAACGTCGTCCGTGTTGAACCCGCATCCGCAGCTCGCTTTCAAATACACTTTAGCCATCCTCTTCACCTCTCAAAGGCAGACTCCCCAGAGCTTTTAAGTCTGGACAACGGCTTTTCGCATCTCAGGCAGCGCAACTATGAACTCGGCTTCGCGCGCGGCAGTTCTTCTCGGTTCGCTCAACGCCTCAGCTAGAAGCTTGTTCGTCAACTGGTGGAACCTGCACCTTTGGCAAGCCTCGTAGTCTGCAGGGCAAGGCTTGCAGCGGATCTTCTGCAACGTTTTAAGCTCTTCCACCAGCACCTTACCTCACCTCCTTTTTCGACAGAACATCGTCCGGCTTGGGGATTGTCGCTATGGGGAAAACGTCCAGGTTTCCATCTTCAGGCGACTTCAGCCCGAGGAACCTGAGAACCCTCCTCTGGGCTTCAGGCTTCAAATCGCGCAGGTACAGCTCCATTTCAGACATGACCTCTCACCTGCCTTTCAAAGAAGTTTGAGGTTTAGCAGGGGGTATCGGGCAATTAACCGCCTAGTCGGTAAAATCCTTCATACCCCCTTCAGTAGCCGTTTATAAAAATGGGCGCCCAGAAAACCCAGAGCTTTAGCTCTGGGACGAATGGGCAAAGCTTAAATACCTCCCCCGAAATCCATGGGTCGGGATGTTCCCTTGCAGAGGGATGTTCAGGTATGTGTTGTTGGGAAGGTTTTTAAGCCTAATAGGCTGAAGGTTTTAGCCTTAAATAGAACCCTTAACGAGTATTCTAGGCTTGTGAGATGGTATATTGGCTTCAACTCTAAGTCCAAGAGTTTTCTACATGAGAATTGCTATGGGAAAGCTAAGGAACTCTTCAACCTTAATACTGCCCTGATTCAGACGGCAAGGGACAAGGCTGTTGAAATATTAAAAAGCTTTGAAGAAACTAGGAAAGAGAATAGCATCCTGAGACTTAAGAGGATATCCATACGGTTCGACAAAAGATGTTACAACTTTTCTAAGACGACAAACATCCTGACGCCATACTGGCTGACACTAAGCTTGAATAGAAGGGAGAGAGTCAGCCTGCCAATAGTCTTCGGAGAAAGACAGAGACAGAGGATTGAGGAAGCCTTCATAGGCGAATGGCAATTCACAACAGTTGAAATGGTTAAACATAATGGAGAATGGTATGCCCACTTCACTCTAAAGAAGGCTGTTGAAGTTCCTGATGAACCTGAGACCGTTATAGCAATAGATAGAGGCGAACACAATCTAGCTGTTGCAGTAGCAATATCAAAAAGTAACCCCGATAAGCCCATGAAGGGACATTTCTGGAAAGGAGAAGATGTCAAGAAGATAAGAGGGCTATACAACCACATCAGGAGAAGGCTTCAGGAGAGGAAGCTCCTTAAGAAGGTCAAGGAGCTTGAGGGAAAGGAGAGATGCAAAGTAAACCAGCACTTACACATCATAGCTAACCAGATAGTCGCTTACGCTAAACAGTTCCCTAAACCAGCAATAGTGATGGAGGACTTGAAAGGAATAAGGAGCAACTTCAAGAAGTCTAAAAAGCTCAACAAAAGGTTCCATTTGCTACCTTTCAAAAAGCTTCAAACCTACATTGAGTATAAGGCTCTCCTTGAAGGAATAGAAGTCAAATATTTAACGAAGAAAGAGACAAGGAATACTTCTAAAACATGCCATAGATGTGGGCATGTTGCCCAAGTCAAAGGAAGGGAATTCAGATGCCCGAAATGCGGGCTAATCTACAATAGAGACCTGAACGCCTGCATAAATATAGCCCATGCCTTAAAGAGAGGCATGGGATGGGGGAGATGTGAGCCCCCCGAACCAGCAGATGAGGAGATAGGCGTAAAGCCTACTCTAAACGCTGGAAGCTCCCGACTTTAGTCGTGGAGTAGCTCACCTCGCTTTCTATCTTCTCAACCCACTTCGCCAAGCGGTCAAGGTCAACGAATATCTCCGCCCAATCGTCGTATTTGCAGCCTTCAGGAGCCGACCGATCCCTGAGCTTACGCTTTGTTTCAACCTCAAAGGGTATGCCGAGGTTTTCAAGCGTTTCCTTGGCGATGTCTGTCGCAATGTCGTACGCCCAGAAGTCGTAGACGAGCGCTTTCCGTCCGTCCTTCACGTTTCTTCCAGACATGGGACACCACCTCCTAAACACGCGCCTCCTAGGGACTAAGCTAGGCGACTTGGCTAGCTCAGCCGGAGCCAGGGCTTCGACGCTCCGTTCAAACCCTAGGCTTAGAAAAATTTAACATGAACTATAGGTATTGGATCCGCCATCACCATAGGATTTCGTAAGCTTCTGAAGGTGCGGGATAACCCCTAAAATTCGAGGGAAGGTTTATATAGTTGGATACCCAATTTTAGTTTTGGGTATCAAAAATGAAGACAACGTTGGAGGTTCAGCACGAGCTTCTGGAGGAATTTCAGAAGGCAGTTGTAAAAGAGCACGGTAAGTTGAAGGGTGCACAAAGCGAAGCCCTTTGTGAGGCGATCAAGCTTTGGCTAGCGTTCAGGGGGAAGGCCCGGTTTTTTGCAGTGGTCAGCTCAAACGAGGTGCAGGTGGCGAGGTGGGAAGAAGTTAAAGACAAGCTTGTATGCGAGCTTCGCCAAGGGCGCGTTCCCATGGGGGAAACAGCCATCCTCCCCCTATTCGACATGTTCAACAAGGATGAATTAAAGGACATGTTGGATGCTGTGATAAGCGCGCTTGGAGAGCCCGACGAAACTGAGGGGCTCCTTGAGGAGCTGAATCACCCTGAGGATCAGGCGGTGTTTGTATGGAGGCTTAAGGAAGGGAAGGAAGGCTACGGTTTAAGGCTCACGCTGAGGATGAGCCTGAGCTTCGTTGGATACAGCAGGCTATGGTCCAAGAACGTCATGAGTGTCAAAGACCTGCAACTGCGAAGTGAAGAGCTTGTCTAAAGCGTTAAACACGCTGGGCTGCCCTCATTGCCCACCTGGGAACAAGCGGGTGCGGAAGCGCGTATACAACTCGGCCCTTCTCCCTTTCTCTTTCAGCCAAGTCGCCGAGCTCGACGACCATCTGATCTCGGTAACCCACCCCATGAGACGGCGGATTTAATCCGCCGTAGCTGACCAACAGCAGTGCGTCAAGGTTTGGTATAGCCTCAAGCAGTCTTCTGAGAAGGGGATTTCGTCGCAATAGAGGTCCCCGACAAAGAGCAGCAGAACGTCCTTCGTCGCCACAAACCACCAAAACGCATGTAGCCTCCATACGTGAACTCCGATGAGCCTTGAAAGCGTCCGAGGACCCACAGGCGTGAGTTTAACTCTCTTAACAACAGCTGATGTGCCATCGCCAATGTAGATGCTGGAGTAAACGGTCTTCTTAATCCCCCTTTTTCCAGGAGTGCAGTTGTCAGAATAGACCAGAGGTTCAGGAAAGTCGAAGTTGCTTTTCAAGGGGTCGTGATCTTGGTCTTCATGACTTTTTACGGTAAAAGTGTTGGAAAGCCAAACACCCACCTATCAAACTGTATGCTTCCAACAAGCCTATCTATCCTATCCACAACGCTCATAACTTCATCCTCCGGCCAACTTTTTTACCTGTTTCGCCGCGAGGCAGAGTTCCGTCAGGCTGTTTTTCAGTTCTCCGTCGCCGAGCTTTTCAATTTGAGGCTGAAGCTCTGCGAGCTTGTCGAGTATGGAGACAACCAGCTTCGTTGCCTCCACTGTTCCAGCCTTTTCCGCTTCGGCCTCCATAAGCGACTTGTAGTGGGGACATTCAGTTTTGCGAGGGTTGTAGGCTCCGTCAAAGCTGCAGACGAAGCCGTAACGCGTCCTACTATGGTAGAAGCACTTATCGCATAAGCTCATGTTTTCAAACCTCCAAAACTTTTACGTTAAACTTATCAAAAAGGAGGAGCATGAGTCGAAGCTGGCTTCAGGATTTCAGCCTTGGCTTGGCTGTAGTGTTTGCTGGAGTTTCAATCGTGCTAGGTTTCTTAGACCCTGAAATCAGGCAGGTTGCCTTAATTGGGTTTGCCTTTGTTGTACTAGGCTCTTTTTCCTCGGAGTTTTCGTTATGGCGGTTTGGAACGCGTTTAAAACGGCTGAAGAGGCTAAAGATGTAGACTTCAAGGACTACGGTAACTACTGCGATGAAGAGCCCGAGCACCGTCAGGAGCGCGCCGGCAACCCCGAGCGACGTGTTTGGAACGAAGAAGAAGTACGTAGCAAGCAGTGCGGCGCCAACCAGGGAAACGGAAAGCCCGCCTAACGCGACGTAGCACGCCCCCTTCGATAACCCTTTGGCCCCTGCCGACGCAGGCATGGGGCGCGTAGCGCGCTTGAAGCGGTTAAAGACGTAGGCTTCCAAGTACACTGGAGCTGCTGCAACAGTGAGGCCGTACAACGCTAAAAACGCACCCACAACGCCGAGCAGCTCATTAGAGGTGAAGAGGTATGAAGCAAGCAAGGCAGCGCCTGCAATTGCAATGCAGATACCGCCCATCGCAACGTAAAACGTTCCTTTTGAAATTCCGCTCACCTTTGCCACCGTAAGGATGGTGCGTGAAGCCTTTTAAATGACCCGAAGGCTCGAAAAGCGGGAAGCTTTCGCTCACCTCAGGTGAGCTATTCCATCAACATTTTGACCGCTTCGACGAACTCTTCCCAGGAGCACTTGAACCTGTCTTCGACGAACTTGTCGGCTCCCCATTCCTTAGCAATTTCTAAACACTCCATCAGGTGCTTGCAGTCCCAGCAGCACGGCTTGTCGGAGAGACAGTCCGCAAGCTTTTCACAGTCGGCGCAGTCGGCTCCTTTCGCATGCTTTCTGCACTTCTCATAGATTGCCTCACAAGAATATTCTAGCTCCTCGCAGGTTAAGTCGAGGAGTGAGCAGCCTCTGCAGTCGCCAAGAGGAAATGGTGGAGGCTTGCGCACAACTCCGCCGCCTTCAGTTTCAACTGCGTATGAGCTGACTTTCATCAGGCCGTAAACAATCCGCTTTACGCCGTCCATGGCTACTCAACGCTCCAGTTTTTGCGTGTGTCCACCGGGAACTCGAAGCCGCCCAAGTACAGGGTTCCGTCAGAGTATATCTCATCTCCAGCGTAGTCCCATTTGAAGGTCCGGCTTTCGCCGTCATCCACGACCTCAGGCTCGCCGCAATACTTTCGCAGCCACTTTATGGCTTCAGCTTCGTCCTTGTCCATGACGAGCATGGCTGCGTCGAGGGATAAGCCCTTGGGAACTTGAACGTAGATGGTGATTTCCTGGTAGTTCTGGTAGCACTCAACGCTCTGCGGCTTCGCAACCTTCTCAAGCAGTGCTTCAACGTCGTCGAGGTATCCTGCCGTGTAAACTTCAAACGTCACATGGTCTCCATAATGCGAAACTCCAGCCTCGTCCGGGTCCCAGTCGGTGTCGTAGCCTTCAGGGTTCTTCTTCATGTCCTCAAGCATCTTGAAAAGCGCATCCCTGACCTTCTTAGCCGTTTCCTCATCCTTGTAGGTCGCTATTAAGGTGTAGTCTTCAGAGTGGCTGCTCGGCCTAAACTTGAAGACGCGCCACCTCATAAAACCACCTCCAAAAGCTGAATGTGATGGTTTCAGACCGTTGAAATGTTTATAAGGAAGTTCGATTTTTACAAATTCTTGAGCGAGCAGAGGAATGTGGAGCGTTCTCCACTAAACTCTGCAATGACTTTATGAAATTGAACAAAACATGACTTTAACACGTTTTCCTTAGCCATAATCTTAATTGGTTTTTTAATCATGTCGATTGGGTTCTTGGTGTTGGCGCAATCTGCGAAGGCAATACGTAGCCAAACAGAGCCCGAGCGAAAGGATTGAAACGAGCGTCATCGCGTCTGCCGCCAACTTAACTTGTGTCAAACTCACGCATACTGCCTCGCTTGCTCCTGTGAGCATGCCCGCAATCTCGATTAGCAAAAGCCCGCAAGTGATGGCTATGAAAGCCCAGGTGGCAAAGAACCACGCTTTTAACGCCAAGAGAATCCCTCGTCCCATCTAACCGCCACCTAACCACCATGAGAATGGCTTGCGTAGCCTTTAAAAGGACTTTCAGGTTAAGCGTAGAGCCTCTCGTCCCTTTCAACCTTCTTGGCCAGGAGCTTCAGCGCTTTCTCTTTGATCTGTTCAGGCGTGTAGAGGGTGTGCGGCGGGAAAGCGAACTGGGCGTCTATGTAGACGCCGTTTACGACCTCCTTGATCATGAGCTGTTTGTACGTTTCAGCGTCCACCTCTAGGTTTGCGACGATGCGCCTCAGCCTCTCCTCGTCCGCTTCAAGCTTCTTATAGAGGAGGTCGACGACCTCTGAAATCAGGTCTTCGAACGGTTCGCGCTTCACGGTTCCATGAGAAGCTTCCATTTCCCGACTACCTCCCTAGCCTTCGACATGAAGTCCTCTGCGGCTCTGAGGCCTTTCTCGTCGCTGTGAAGCGTCGTCCACCTGTCTCTGAAGCATTCGAGCAGCTCCATCACCTCGTCTGGACCAACGTCGTCGGTCGGCTCAAGCGTCCCATCGACAACGTAGTTCAACGCTTTCAGAACGCGGCTCATGGGATCGAGGCTTATGAGCTCCCTGTAAATTTTCGGCGTTCCCTTAACGCCTAGGAGGGAGGAGTGACCGCCGCATTCGTTGCAGACGTACTCAAGCTCGTGGAAAGTTTCGTTGAACTCGACGTGTCCATCCTTCCGCACTCGGTACTCGCCGATGTAGCTGTTTGAAACCATGAGCCAACTCATGGAGCCGCACTGCAGGCATATCTGGGCTTCAAGCTTTTCGCCTTTCAAGTTTCGCCCTCTGTGGACGTCACCCTCGTGGACGCGAAGCCTGGCGCGTCAACTGGCGTGTGCGTGTAGCCTAGCATGGCGAACCCTGCCTTGGCTGAAACTTTGCGGAAGAGCTGCCTCGTCTCTTCGCTTCCAGAGTCGGATATGTCGCCGTCCGTTAAGACTATGACCGCGTCGCCGGGATTCATGAGGCTTAAGACCTTGCGGAGCGCCGGGGCTACGACTGTGCCGCCTCCGCCGCGCATTCTCGGCGCAACCTTCCTAGCAACGTCGGCTGGCCTTGCAGCTTTTAGAACCTCGTAGGCTTCGCCGTCCCACGGTATGGCGTATATGTCTGCCTTCCTAGCCTCGAACTTGACTATGCCTAGGAAGTGTCTAAGCTCCTCTTCGCTTATGCTTCCTGAGCAGTCTATGAGGCACCATGCTGAGTAGCGGTAGCCGTAGTATCCGGGATAGTCGTCTCCGCGCCTGCTTGGGTATGCGAAGGACGAGTCCTGCTTAGAATGGTTTTTTACGCCGAATCGGAGGACAAGGTGCCATGGAGGCTTAACCTCCAAAACCTCCGCGACGATCCTCTCGAGGCCGGCTGGCATGTTTCCAGCCTGCTTTGCGAAGTCCCTTGCGCGTTCCAGGATGCGCTTCCACTCCCTCTCAAGCTCCCTGGCGCTTTTCTTTTCAGCCACGGACTTGTCGCCTTCCTGCACAACTGCACCTTCAACCGTCCCGTCTAAGAGGTCTCTGCCAATTCCTTCTTCGCTTAGAGCGCATTTGACGGTGACCTTCACGGCGCCCTCTTCAAGCTCCCTTGCTATTTCCTCCGTGCTCATCCTGTGAAGCGCTTCCAAGTTTATGCCTGTCTCACGCGATATCTTCTCCAGGGTGACTTGGTCGCCGCGGCTGTAAGAAACGCCTGAAACGCGTGCTTCCTCAATTGAGCTGTTTATCTTGCCGTCTGCCGCTACGTTGTAAACTATGGGGTCAAAGCCTTTCCGCCTGAAAGGATGGCACAGAACTATGTGCATGGATTCATGGATCGCAACGTACCTTTTAGCTTCGGCGTCAAGTCCGCTCCACCACTCCGGGTTTACGGCTAAGGTTCCAGTTTCGTCGACTCCCGCCGTCTGCACGCTTTCGGAAGCCACTATGCGCACGTAGCTTAAAGGTATAACCACGAAGGGTAAGTAGCGACCACAGTAAATTCTTACGTCGCGGAGGTCTGACCTTATCTGCTCCACGTCCATGAAAAATCACCTTTAGGGAAATCACCTTTAGAAGGCTTTACAGCAGAGCCCTGCCGGTTAGCTCGAGGCACTTGACGATCGTTTCGTTGTTTCTGACCGCCGTGAAGACCTCGCGTCTCTTCGGCCTTTCAAGGAACGCGAAGAGCGCCGACATGAACTCCCTGTCGTCGGAATCCGCCACGTACTCCATGAAAGGTTTCGCTTTCGGAATGTTCTTCGAGTCCCTGTTCACGGCTTCGGCGACTGTCATGGCTGCCAGGTACTTCTGCTCAATTTTGAAGTTCCTCATTATGTGAGGCGACTTTATGAGCTCCTCGAATGGCGGAACCTTGTTTGACAGGAAAGCCATCAGCGTTTCGCCTACGCGTCCAAGCTTCCCCTTCGCTATGCTGTGGAGCATCTCCTCGCTTCCGTCGTTCCGCTTTGCCATGGCGAAGGCTAAAGCAGTGTATGTCCAGCCTCGAGGCGTCGCTGGAGGCTCGTAACCGCTGTCCTCAACCGTGTCTGAAACGTTTGCTAGGAAGTCGCTTGGCTTCCAGTAGAGGTAGGCTAACACCTCGCGGTCCCAGCTCTCGCGTCCATACGTCTCATCCATCCAGTCAGCCCAACCCTCAAGCGGTGGAGCCTCAACCTCTATGAAGTCGAACCTGTCGCGCAGAGGCTTAGGAAGGCTTGTGACGAGGCTGCTGTACTGTGCAGTGTTTGAAGCTGCAACAACGAACGCTCTCTGGTTGAGCGCCACGTCGCCTATCTTGTAGTCGCGTACAACCTTGAACACCTGAGCAAGCATGTTTGGTCGGCTTTCGTTGCAGAGCTCGTCTATGAATAGGACGCCGGCGCACGCGCTTAGAAGCCTCGCAGTTGCAAGCGGTAGAAAGGCAACGTACTTCGAGTTGACTGGCCGAGGCTGACCTGAAAGGTCGACGGGGTCGAGGCCTGTGAGGCGGCAGTCCTTGAAGACGAAGTACTTGTCAGCCTCCTCCAAGTACTGCTCAACGTCTTCAGGGTTTATCCTGTCGGCGTCGACGAACTCCAAGCCAAGCTGCTTAGCCTTCCTCACGGCCCACTGGGTGAGGAACATGGACTTGCCTATGCCTGCTGGACCGACAAGGTGAGGGGTTATCGGCTCGTAACCTTTCAAGCGCATTTCGTATGCCAAATCAAGCCTTTTGGCTAGAAGCGGACCAAGCTGCATGGCACCACCTCCAAACTTGGAGGCGAAACGTTAAAAGTTGGAGGCGTCACGGCGCAGCTTCGGCGGTGTTCCTCTTTCGAGCGAACGGGCAGTCTGACCCGTTTACGCGTTTTATGAGGCAGTAGCCGCTCCGCTTGTTGCTGAAATCACAGAACCTGCAGAGCTCACTTGGCGCTTTTGGAGGCACTTCAGGCCTGCGGCTATGCACAGGCGTCTGAAGTTTTTCCGCAGGCTTACTCGCGTTTCTGATGCATGCGTCTTCGCCTTTCAAGCGCTTCAGGAGGCACTTTGCGGAAACCTTGTCGAGAAATTCGCATCTGAAACACTCGCCGAGCTTCGCCGCGTCCAGCCTCTTCAGAGGCTTCCTGAAAGGCTTCTGCACCGTTTTCGTCTGGGCACTCTTAGGCGGGTCTGGCCTTCGGATTCCCTGAATGACGAAATCCTCAGGTGGAGGAACATACGGCAGTATGAACTGGTAGGCGCTGTCCATCCCCTTCGTCCTGTCCCAGCTTTCCAGCGTCCTCCCGTACTTTTCTTCTATTTCACGCAAAAACTCCCTACTCATGTGGACCACCTCTTTGTTTTTCGCCTCTGGAAGAACCCGCGCGGTCGATGGCCTACGCTGGACTGCGAAAAAGCCTTCAAAAAGGAGGGTTGTAAACGCGCGGGTCGGGGCCAGGCTTAATTAGACGCCCCGGTTGCCTCCCCCAGCTTAGAAAAAGGAGAATATGTCACTCGCGAGGAGCCGGTTTTGGCCCAACTGTTAGAAACTTGACCTCTTTACCAAGTATTGGTATCGAAGCCTCGATGATGTTTGTAGGAGCTCTTCTTTTGAATGCTTGAAAAGCCTTGTCCGTGTATACGTATCGTTCACCGACCTTCTCAACGTAACCTTTTGAGACCCACTCTCCCAGTTTCGTCGGGGGAGCAGGGTCGGCTATCTGATGGATTTCAAAATAGTCGTGTTTTTCAGGTGTCTTTCCGTATATGCAAATGCCCTCAAGTGCTCTGGCGAGAGTGGGGTTGGGGTTTTTGGCAAAACCAAGCTTCTGAGCAAGCCACACTTCTTCAAGCGCAAACCATGTTTCCAACGTGACGCCATGTGTCGAAGTTATGTTTGTAGCAGCTGAGACAACCGCCTTCATGGCGTCAACAATGTCGTCTGACCGCATATAGCCTCTTAGAAGAGTCATAATGTCGAGTTTTAAAGTATCCTCACCGTCTGAGGCTGGGCCGAATAAGATCAGAGGGTAACTAAGCTTTCTCGAAACAATCATGTAAACAAAGTCTTGAAGCACAATTCTATGTGCCTTCCTCGGGACCAAACTAATGGCGTCAGTAGGATGCACCAGGGTGTTTTCGTTTAAGTGGATGTCAGAAACGATGCCTACATCGCGTAGCAGCTTCAGCGCTCTTTCCAATGACCTGTAAGGGACGCCCAGACGCGCTGAAAGACCGCACGGACCTTCCTCCTCGCATCTGCAAAGCGCCAACAACAAGCTTCTGGTCGGTTTGTGCCTGAAGAGTTTATCACAGCGGGCATCGTGAAGATTCAAGATGATGAAATCAGCTCCGACCAAATCTGTTGCAAAGAACTTTTTACCTCGCCTTTCGAGGTGTTCTGTGTAAAGGAGTGTCCTGACAAGCGACTCCGACACTCGCCTACTCATCCCCGCCTCTTCCCTGAGTCTTTTCAGAGTGAAAGACCGCAGCGTCGCAATTACGGTAAGCCCCTCACTTGCCTTTCTAAGTCGGAAAAGGGCATCAACTGAGTTGAAGGGGATCTTAACCATCATTCTCGATCACCTGAATATGCCATGAAACGTGCATTTTAACCTTTAGGAAAGAGGGAAATACGCCGCGAAACGTGCAACTTCCTTCTAGGTATGTTCCCTGAAGAGCCGCGGAACGTGCATGTTTAAAGGAGACCCTCACGCTTAAATTTAGGCTCCAGAATTAGGTACTCCTTCACATACATGTCAACAGCCTGTTTGGCGGTTTTATCAGCAACCTCAATCAATGGTGCACTGCCTTCAACATTGTTTCTGACCTTCTTCTTCGCCATAGCTTTTCACCTCCTTGGGGTAAATTTTATGGAAGCCTCTACCTCCAGCCGAGCTGGCTTAGACCAGCGGAAGCCAGGGTTTGGACGCTCCCGTCGCCTCGACTGGCTTAAAGAAAAGCGTTTAGAAAAAGAGCGGAATTACGGGGAACTGTACGCTTTCGGCTTGTTCAAACCGAGGCGTATTCCTCGGCGAGCGCTTTGTTGAGCTTGCGCAGTATGCGGCGCGCTTCGTATTCGAGGATTCCTTCTAAGGCTTCCTCCATTCCGCGCGGATCTGCCTCGCCGAGGTCGTACTTCTCCAGCAGGTCGTCCACGTCGATGCAGACGGACAGCCTGACGAAGGAGCGGGTGCTCCAATTGACCTCCTCAACCGTGACGCAGTCTTCCAAGCCTACAGGGTTGTCAGCGGTCAACTTCTCCAAAGCTAAAGCCTTGAAGAGGCGCTTCCAGCTTGAACTCGCCTCCGACAGGAGCCTCTGCAGTTCGGCGTTTTGGAGGTTAACGCGTGAACACCTGAAGCTTATTGCAGAGAAAAAATTGCCGTACGTCTCCAGCTCCTCAACGTCCTCGAAGAACACTCCTATGCGAGCAACCTCCGCCTTAGCTTCCTCGATTATCTCGCCTATAAAGTCCTCAATTTCGGCCATTACACACCCTCTTTTAATTGTTAAAGTTCGATGTTGGAAAAAGAGCGGGTTTTGGAGACTACCGGGCCTTAGTCATCTGAGTCCCGCGGATATTATCGGAACTTTTTTGCCGTTGCAGGGATACTGGAATTCTATGATGTTTATCGGCTTTTTCCTCCAAGCTTTAATCCCCTTTTCCGTGAACGAATATCCGCTGCCGTATGGCCTAATGTGCCCTTTCCTGAGCATGCTTTCGAGTTTTTCTTGGGGTATATGGTAGCTTTGTCTAACGAGTTCGAAGTATTCCTCGTCCTTTGGTGGTTCGCCGTAAACGAAAATTCCGTTCAACAGCTCCAGTAGCAATAAGTGCGGTGTTTCGACGACGTTGAATTTTTGAGCAAACCACGCGTCCTCCGTCACTAGGGAAAGTGAAGCCGGAACTTCATACTCACTGACCGTTTCATCAAGCGCTGTCGTAGCGGCCTTTATCACCGGGGCCGCGGTTTCGGGCGAGCTGAACCTGACCAGCACGGCCAATTTCAGCGGGGCGCTCCACGCGCCATGCGCAGCTTCTCCGTAAAGAACTACGGAGCAGGCGCAAGGGGAGCGCGTTTCCAAACAGCCGATGAAGTAGCGCACTGCCTTTCTATGGATGCTCCTTGGTATAAGTTCAGTCCGGTCTGATGGCTCGCAGAGCGTGTTTGCGGCAACCTCCCTTCCCTCAACCAAGCCAGCGGTTCTCAGGTCCTTCAGAACCCTCACCAAGGTCATTCGTGCAACGCCAATATCCTCAGCCATCCTCTTCAAGTTGTGTTGTCCTTTAACTAAGTGCAGGAGCAGCTCTCGAGTTACCTTACGCCTGAAAAGTGGGTTTAACATTTCATCTCTAATGTTAAGCAGGATGCCGTCGTCGACTTTTCTCCCGTCAAAAGTGTAGCCTCCCTTAACTTTTCTAACAAGTTCGCAGCCTTTCAGGTTTTTAATGAGGAGACGCGCTGAACTCTTCGGGACTCCTGCTCTTGTTGCTAAGGAAGCTGTGTCGAAAACTGCCATCGAAACCGCGGCGCGCAGAGCACGCGCGTTTTTGAGCAGAACCTCCGCAGACGAAAAAGGCAACTTTATGAACATCTAGAGCCTCCGTTGAAAGTGCAACTTTTCGCTTTAAACCTGCACATCGTATTGTAGTAAGTGTAACTTTTCGCTTTAATTTTCCTGTCGCCCCCAGCAGAATGTAACTTTTGCTTCACTTATAATCGCTACATTTAGCCCTATACAGCAGGGTCTTTTCCCGACAGATCCGAGCTAAGACTTCCTTCTGTTCCTCAGTCAACACTACAATGTCGCTCACTTGCTCATGTCCCTTTTTCATAACTTCTTTCTTCACCATAATCTATCCCTCCTTTGGTGGAAAAGATACGCCTCCAGCCGAACCCGCATCTGCGGGTCGGAGCCAGGTTTTAGACGCTCCGCTTGCATCGGCTGGCTTAGAAAAAAGCGGAAAAGGCGAAATCAGCGAAAACTGGCTGAAGCGGTTCCGCCGACTTTACCATTTAACAATGAAGCTTTCTAGCGAGGTTTCACGGCTTTCCCGGCGGATCACGCTTCCCTAGCGTCGTCGTATGGCGGCTCGGTCACTATCCTGTTTTCTTTTATGCATTTCACAGCCCACTCAATGCACCTCATCACCCTCGGCGAATCCCAGCCTGAAGTTCTCATTGGAGTGTAGATGTCCACGCGGGGCTTGCGTAGGCGTCTCCCCCTTTTATCCGTGAGTTCAACTTGTATGTCGTAGCCTCTGTATGGTCCTCCCGTTAACGTAATCTCCTTTCCCGACCTGACCTCTATCAGGTGTTTGACGTAGTTCATGAACTCCTTCTTTTCAGCCTCCACCTTTTCCCTGTCGAGGATTATTGTTTCGCTTTTTCCAGTTGCTCCGTCACGTATCACCACGTGGATGTCTTTTCGCGTGTGTTTTTTCATAGCTATCCATGTCTCTTCCACTTTGTTGAGCAGCCTTCCGAGGGATTCATTGAACCTGTCAGAAAGCTCGTCAACGGAGAAGAAGAGCAGGTGGTCCACCAGCAAACTGCGGCTTTTTATGTGCCTAAGGTAGAGGGGGTTGTTCCTGTTGATCAGTATTTTGCCCGAGGCGTCGACGATCTTCGAGGGAAGCAAAGGGTTTCCGTCGAAGGGTTGGACTTCAATTTCCCAGGATTCTTTTCCCGCTGGTTTAAGTTTTGGTTCGTCTTTCAAGGCTTCGGCCAATATCCTGTTCGCGTCGCGGACGGCTTTAACCTCAGTCTCTGAAAGCTCTTCCAATTCCGACCACCAGCTACGCAACTGCGTATTTTCCCCGTTTAACTTTCCTCACTTTTCCCTCTTTTATGAGCGACCTGAGGATTGTGTAGATGCGACCTTTTGGGACGCCGTTCCTGACAAGCTCAGTGTACCTTTTCGGCCCTGCGTTGAGCAACTTCAAAACCTTGTCCACGTCGCTTTCCACCGCTGTCCTCCTGCAGAGTTCAAGGACTTTCTTGTAGTTCAGGTTCAAGCTTTTGTTTGCGTATGCTGCAGACGCGACCTTAGCCTTATCCTTCTCGTCGAGGTTTGAAATGTTGAGGGAACCGTCGTCTGCAACAGCGATCAACTTGCCGTAGGCATATGTGTCGACGACGCTGATCTTGCCTTCTGCTTGTAGGCTTCTTACAGCGTCTTCGAACTCCGTGTCGCTCATGGAAAGCGTTGATTGAAGCTCCTCCGGAGTTGCAACCTTCTCAGCTTTTAGAGTGCGCCACACCGCTTCTTTTGCGCGGATGAACGGAGACATCTCGTTTGAAGGCATGCCGCTGATGAAGGCGCCTGCTATTTTGAGCAACCTTTCTTCCGCTAAACCTTTTTCGTTATGGATCAGGCGGAGGAGGAGAATCCCTGCAGCCTTAATCAGCTGTTCATCCGTCAGCCCCGCGATGGACGCTGTCTCTCTAATCCACTCTTTAAAAGAGCGGTGCATGCATTGCCTCCTGAACGCCTCTTACAAGCCTTGTCCAAGCGCTGTTTCGAAGGTTCTGCTCTCCCTTAACGGAGTCGGAGAGAGCTTTCACGAGCGTCACGAGGACGTAGTTCCGAAGCTTCGGACGCTTAGCTCGCCTTTCCAGGTAAAGTGGATTGAGGGTATTCACGCTGAAAGTGGCCGCCTGCCCCTCGCCCTGTGACGGGAGGAAGAAGTAAGGTATGTTAGGGTCGGCTATTGGCTCAAGCTTCACTACGAGGCTGAGCTCTCTTCTCCTAACGCTGACCTTACGCTTTCCCTCAAATTCAACCTTTGAACGCTTTTCGCTGGCTGTACGGGTTCTTTCGCGTCTTTGTTCGCCTTCCTGTTTGCGTGTGGTTGGCTTCAGTCCTATGCTTCCAGGTTCAACAGACGCTCTGCCGAGGAGGTCTGCGAAATCCGCCTCTGATCCTAAGGCTTTCCCAAGTATCTTCATAGCCTCGTCTACGGCCTCAACCTCTGTACCTGCGATCTCCTCCTCCCTTTTAACGGTCCTTAAAACCTTCCTCGCAACACTCCGCATGGCCATCCTGAACTTTTCAAAGCTCGGGTGGGATTCGTCAACCCAGTCTCTTGAGGCGGAAGGTTTAAGGAAAGGCGCGTCAACGTAGCCGGTGACTTTGTCAGGCGGCAGTTCCGCGTCCACACTTCTCCTGCCGCAGAGCTCGCCGAGGCTTTTCCTGCAGACAGGCGAGTTTCTTATGAGGAGGAGCACTCCCTGCACCTCGTCGGGAAGCCGCTTAGCCGACACGGCGATCCTGCCTCTGAGCTCCCCTCCATCGACGTTTTCAAGCACTTCTACGGCGACTTCGCCCACGTCTTCCTGCAAAACCTTAACCTCCTCCCCGTTCACGAACACCTTGAACGGTCCTTTCGGGTTAAGCAGTATGGGAAAAAGGTTTGTCCTGATGTAGCTTTTAATCTTTTCCGGCGGCGGTATCTGGGCTGGAACCTTTGGCTCAACCAGAGATATCCTGGTGTAGTTCTGGCCGGTTGCCGGAGGGGTTGCGTGCTCAACCTTCACTTTTGGATTTCTGGAGAGCTTGGACAGGTCGTCCTCTCCTATTTCAAACGCTATGCCCGCCCCGTCTCTCTCGCTTTCAACGCGGATTTTGCGGTAGAACTTGAAAGCGCTTACCCTTCCGATTCCATGCTCCCCTGCGAACAGCCTCTGGAAGAACCTTGAATACTTCCTCTCCCTCTTGTAAGGAGTCCCTAGGAGGAAGAAGGCGTCAAGGTCCTCCTGACACATGCCGGCGTATCGTCCCCTGCCCTCGAAGATGAGCTCTGCGCTTTCAGCTCGCTGGATGTAAAGCTCCTCGGCGTCCGCCTCCCAGAAGTCTATGAAGAACTCTCGAATGACGTCTTCAGGTCTCTTGTATATGCGGTCAACGATGGCGGTGAAGAAGTCTTCGGCGAGGCGAAGGTGAAAACCGCCTTCCAATGTGGCCGTCAACAAGCTCCCCTCCTAAACTTTCTCGTACAGCTTTGTGCGGAGAACTTCGGCGGCAGACTTGTAGGAGGACTCTTGAATGTAGCCTTCGTCCAGAAGCTTCTCGAGCGAGGCTAAAGCAATGTAGGTTTCCTTGTCCACTTTCGCGTCTGCAGCTGCCCTCTCAAGCGCTTGGAGAACCTCGTACCTTGGCAGTGGAACCTTAAACATGACGCATTTGTACATGTAAGCGCACTTGACGGCAAGCTCGGGTGTGACACCCGCCCCGCGCGAGCCGAAGATTCCCCTTGCAGCAACGTTTGCTATGTCCTCCGGCACTTTCTCCTTCTTGCATATTTCAAGGAGTTTCTCGCGTTCCTCAGGCGTAAGCCTTGAAAGGCTTGCGGCGAACTCTGGACCAACGCCCTTCGTCAGTATAAGGTTGACCGCTGTTTCAAGCTCCTCCCCGGACATCTTCCAGAAGTCGGCAATCTCGGCAAGCCTTGTCACATAAGTGCTCTTCCCAAGGCGCGCCAGCACAGGGTACTTCCTGATCGCGCCGGCGACTTTCGTTGCCTTTACGACAGTTGCATGATCAACGCCAAGCTCCTCAGCCACGGCACGCGTGGTAGGTTTTTCAGGCAAAGGCTCTCCTTCAAGAGGCATTCGACTAGAAATTGGTGAAAGTTTCACCAATTTTGGAACGATTTTCTCGCCGCTTTCGGAGGGCAACTGAACTGCGGGTTCATGTTTTTCAAGGTATCGTTTGACTGTGACTTTGCCTATGCCTAATTGCCCAGCTATCTCGCTGAGGCTCTTCCCCTGCTCTCGCAGTTGCCTGGCTTTCTCAACTTGCTCAGGGGTCAGAGCTTCAGGCCTGCCAAGCTTAGGCTCACCTAGAATCTCCTTTACGATCTCGTAGTATTCCGCTATTGCTTTCGCCCTTTCAACGCTGTCGTAGTCTAGCCGCCTTACGTTCTCCTCTATTTCGGCGAGCCTTGCCGTGCGCTTGTCGTAAGGCCTTACGATTGCTGGGATCTCGCTGTAGCCGAGCTGTTGCATGGCTTTCAAGCGCCTCTCCCCTAGGACAAGCTCGTACCTGCCGTCCTCGAGAGGCCTGACGACAATCGGCTGGAGGCTTCCGGCGAGCTTTATGGACCTCGCCAAGTCCTCGACGTCGCCTAGGTTTTTCCTCAACCTTCCTTCAGGAACAACAATTTTCTCAACGGAGATCTTAACAACCTTTTCAAACTCCATACGATCACCACCTAACAAAGTTTTGTGAGCTTTTAAGCGGGGCTCAACGCGTTATCGCGTGCAACGCGAATCGCAAGGCATCTTCTGGAGCTATTTTACGCTCGAGAATCATGTCCACCGGGATTTCAACAACGTTTTCCAAGGCCTTTTCCATTAGATCACCACCTAGCTTATCCGCCAGCCTTTAAAAGCTAAAGTTTGGAAGCTGAGCGTTCAGTTGCGGCGTTTGCTCAACCGGTTTTCACATGGCTTGCGGAATCAGGTCGGCTGGCCATTCGTTTTTTGATGCGGTCAGCTTTAAGCCGTGCTTGTACTTTCGCCTGTAGCTTGCTTTGTAGCCGAGCACTTCAAGGGGGCTTTTGCAGTACCTGTCGCCTATGCAGCGGAAACCGCCGACGCATCCCGCGCAGTTCTTGTCCGCGAGGTTGAGTATCCTGTAGCAGACATGCGTCGCCTCCACCATGATGTCTGACACGGAGGACAGGCTGAAACGGTCGTCGATGAAAAAGTCGTTAAGCCTGTTCACAAGCTTCTTCAGCGCTGCGAAGCCTTCATACAGCCTCCGCCTCCAGCGCCATGTGAAGCGAGAAGTTCCAGCGCCTGCCAGTGTAGGGACACGCTTCGCCGTTCAGCCTCTTGATGAGGCATCCTCCATGCACCTTGTCCCAGTAGTCGCAGAACGTGCAGAGGTCAGTTTGAGGACGCTGAGGCGCGACGCTGACGACCCTTGCGGACGCGGCTCTCCCGTAGAGGGTTGGAGCGCTTTCCCTGCCCGCCAGGTCCGAGATGGCCTGTTTAAGCCAAGATAAGCCCAGCTTCTCGTTGAGCGCGGTGAGCTTCTCAATCATGTGCCTTTCAGACCTGTACATCCCCTGTATCACGTTGCCGCTTTTCCGCCTGGAGCTTTCACGGCGGGAAATTCTTCCGCCTTTCCAACTTTTCACGTTCCAATTTCCACACATACCTACCACCCTCCAAAACCTTTTTCAGAAACTGTTTTTCAGAAGCTGTTTTTCACCTCCAGCCGAACCTTTCCAGGCGGGAGCCAGGCTTTAGACGCTCCCCTCGCTTCGGCTGGCTTAGAAAAGAGTTTAGAAAGAGAAGCTGGAAAAGCGGGGATCAGCCTTCAGCCAGTTGAGCCTCATGAAGAAAGCTTCGTCCGGCGGCGGCGCCTGCTAAAAAAGACGCGTACAAGGCGGCTTCAAGGAGGCTGGAGCCTATTAGGCCCGCAGCCCACGCGCCTTCGGCTAAGCCGTAGATTAGCTGGTTCTGAAAGCGCGACGGCCAGACTTCTTTCAGTTAAGGCTTCATCGCCTTGACATTGTTAACCCCCTTCAAACTTAAAAATTTTGTGATGGACCCTGAAGCGGCGTGACGTCTGAAGTGGCTACAACGCACATTGAAGTCCAGGCTATGTAGCCTCCCGTTGCCTTCAAGAAGAGCATGTGGAAAATCTCGTGGAGCACTGCCATGGCTGGGAGGCAGACTGCGAAAGCCGAAGCGTGTCTTAGGCTCAACTCTTCCACCACCCTCAAACCAAACGTTTCCTTTAAAAGGCTTGAAGCTCAACGGTTTGATGGAGCGAACGCGTTTGGACAAGTGTCCGGAGTGCGGCAGCACCCGCATAATAAGGGATTACGACAGCGGAGAGGCTGTTTGCGGAGACTGCGGACTCGTGGTTGAGGAGCATTTCCTAGACGAGGGACCTGAAACGCGCGCTTTCAGCCCTGGAGAGTACGAGGAGAGGCTGAGGACAGGGTTGCCGGAGCAGTACTCGATCTTCGACAAAGGCTTAACGACTTCCATAGACGTTTCAGGAGAGGACGCGTCTGGAAAGAAGCTTCCGGCTGAAACATACTTCAAAATGAAGCGCCTCAGCAAGTGGCAGGTGCACTCGAGGGTTTACAGCTCGGCGAACAGGGACCTCGCCCAAGCCATGGTTGAGCTCGACAGACTATGCGACGCGCTCGCCATACCGCAGGCGACGAAGGAGCAGGCAGCCGTCATCTACAGGAAGGCGCTCGACAAGGGAATAGTCAGGGGAAGGTCCATAGCGTCCACGGTTGCAGCTTCGCTTTACGCTGCGTGCCGCATGACAGGCGTTGAGAGGTCGCTGCGCACAATCGCAGAGGCAAGCCTAGCTGGGAGAAGGCTGGAGCACGATGGAACTTGGAAGCGGAAGAAGGAGACGAGGGCGTCCGCGAAGGTTAAGGAGGTAGCCCGTTGTCACAGGCTCATTCTGAAGGAGGTCGGCTTAGAAGTCCCCTTAAAGGACCCGGTGAGCTGCCTCAAGAAGGTGGCGAACGAGGTTGGAGCATCAGGCGAAGCTCAGGGTTTAGCCGCCCAGATAATCCACAAAGCGAAGGAGAGGCACCTGCTCCTCGGCAAGGAGCCGCACGGCGTGGCAGCCGCCGCGCTTTACATTGCGTGCGTTATATGCGGCGAGGACAAGACGCAGAAGCAGATAGCCGACGCTGCAGGCGTGACTGAGGTGACCGTGAGAAACAGGTACAAGCAGTTGAGCAACGGGTTGGGTTTAAGCCGGCTTATCAAGGAAGCGAAAAAAGCCAGCTCGGCACTCCGCTCGTCAGCGTAGCTTCAGCAAACATTTACGGACGCGAAAGGTCATGAAAAACATATTACCACTGTCAAATTGTTTGAATTTTCACAATAGGGGTCTAGATGTTGGCAACATTCCAGGGGTATTTGTGCAAAATCGCGCAACTTGACAGTGTCAAATTGTCAGTATGTCACAGAAATGGGGTAGTTGTTCAGGAACGAGATGGGTATTTGTGTGACAACCTAACAACTTGACACCCTAATCTTGTCAGTTTGCACAGGATAGGGGTCTAGATGTTGCCAACATTTTAGGGGTAATCCTGTGCATACTAACAACTTGACAGTGTCAAATTGTCAGTTTGGTCAGGATAGGGGTCAAAATGTTGCCAACATTTTAGGGGTAATCCTGACCATACTAACAACTTGACAGCGTCTTGAGGCTCGGGAAGCGTTCGAATTCGTCGACTCCTCCAACGCCTCTGCTTTCAGTCAAGCCCTCATCGCCTTAGAAATTCCTAACTCTTTAGTATGTAAAGGAGAGTGGTAACTGAGGCGGGGAGGGAGCTATATCACTTGGCATAGGGGTCTGTCAAGCCGCGCGAGGCTCACCGCGTCGAGGTATGTTGCGTCGGATATGTAGCCTTCCCTGCAAAGCTTCTCAACCGTTGCAATTGCAATATACTGCTCCGGAGCGATTTTGCTGTTTTTCGCGGCCTGCTCCAGCGCTTCGTAGGCTTCGCCGCTTCTCAAGTAGACGTAGAAGTACCTCTCCATCTTAGAGGCCAACTCGAAGGCTCTTTCAGGGGTCAGGTTCTTCTCGGGGTAGCGCAACATCAACAGGACGGCGTCTTCAATGTCGTAATGTGGCCTAGGATGCTTCTTGCAGACTTCTATGAAGCTCTCCCATTTCTCCTTTGGGAGCCTCTGCATCCTCAGCGCAACCCTAGCTGGGATGTTGTGCTCAACTATCAACTTAACTGCGCCTTCAATTTCCTCCTCTGAAGCGCTGATTTTAGGTGCAAGGTCGTCCAGGTCAAGAACGTCTTCGACGCGGCTCAGCCTGTCCAGGCAAGGATGTCTTTCGATGGCTCTCTCAACCTCGAAGCTTCTGGATACCGTCTCCTGGCTAATTGCCAATGTTCTGGCAACGCCTCTTTCGCCTAGAAGGTATGGCTTCTTTTCCTCTGCAGGCTGAGCTTCTCCTACTTTAGGTATTTGCTCTCCCACAGTCTGCCCCGTGTCAAATGGGTGACTAAATTTAGTCACCTGTTTGACTGACGTCGTTTGTCTTGCGACACCAGCTTCAGGAGCGCCTTCGTGTACTTTGAGGTACTGCCTCACCGTTTCGTGGCTTACGCCGAGTTCACCGGCTATTTTCCTGAGGCTTACCCCTTGGTTTCGTAGCTCTTTGGCTCGCTGGATTTTTTCAGCTGTCATGAGGATTGGTTTGCCCGTGCGCAGTTGAAGGATTGCGGCCAACCTTGCGTACTTGGCTATTGCAAGCGCTTTTTCCTTCGAGCCATATGGTAGCCTGTGAACGTTCTCAGCTACTTCAGCCATTTGCCTTTCAATTTCGCTTCTCTGCCGCACTACGGCCGGGATTGTTTTCCAGCCTAGCTCCTTGACGGCTTCAAGCCTTCTGAGGCCGAATATGAGCTCGTAGCTTCTGTCCTCGCGAGGAGCAACCTCAATCGGCTGCATGAGGCCGTGCGTGTTTATCGAAGTTTTAAGCTCCTCAAAGCTGCTGAACGACTGCCTGTCCCTCGCTTCCTTCCTCACCCTCCACTCGGGAACAGCTATCTTTTCTACTGGAATTTCAACAACACTTTCAAGCACCATGCAATCACCACCTAACAAGGGTTTTGCATGCTTTTAAATGATTAGTGTGCTTCCGCTTTACGTGCGGTTTTCATGGCTTCCTCAGGCGTCATTTTATGTTCAACGATAAGGTTTACTGCTGCTTTTACGCGTTCTTCAGTGGCCTGAAGGGCGCCCGCCAGCTCAACTATCTTCTTGACGTGAGCCACTTTTTTCAACTTCCTAAGCGAGGGATGCTTTCGAACAGCTTCTTCCACGCTTAGGCAATCGGAGATAAAAGCGTGGCTGACGCCAAGTCTCATTGCAACTTCTCTGATACTCATCAACCGCGCCACGGAGGACTTCGAAGCCGGCGCAGATTCTTTCATCATATACTGCCTCACAGTTTCATGGCTTACGCCTACTTCCTTTGCGATTTTCCTGAGGCTTTTGCCCTGCCTGTGCATTTCCTTAACCTTCTCGACCTGTTCAGTGCTGAGCAGTCCCGGTCTGCCTGCGCCGCTGTCTGAAACTCCTATAAGTTTTGCATAGCGAGCGATGAGGAGAGCCTTCTCCACGCTGTCACCGAGCCTTTTGCAGCCGCCCTTTTCCCGCGGATCTTTCACTATGACCGCCTTTACAGTTTCCATTTCAAGTCTTTTCGCGGCCTTATAGCAGTGCACTCCTGAAACAAGCTTGTAGCTTTCGCCTATTGGAACCACGGTTATCGGCTGGAGCTGGTCGTAGGCCCGCAGAATTTCCTCCAGCTCCAAATCGCTCAAGTCAGGTGTACCCTTAAGAAATGAACTCGGAACAGTTATCTTATCCAACGGAATTTCGACAACGTTTTCCGAAGCTTGCACCATACGATCACCACCTGACAAAGTTCTGTGAACTTTTAAATGAGTTGTGCCAAACACGCTAAGCGTTTTTGAGCGTGTCCTCCTGACCAAATTGTTCGGCATAAAACCACCTCCTAAAAAGCATCATTCAACCCCCTAGGGAGCCGAAAAGGCTCGGGATTTAGACGCCCCGTTTAAACCCTAAGTTTAGAAAAAGGTGGGAGGAATTAGAGCTCGTTTAATTTTTTCTCAAGGACCGCTATGGCTTCTTTGGCCGCGTTGACCGTCTTTGAGCCTACGCAGACGACTTTGCCAGTTGAGAAGACGAGGAAGGACGGCTCAACGTCCCTGAGCTTAACGACGACGCCTGGGAAGCCTTCAGGCTCGTAGACCGTTGCGTTCAGCCTCTTCACGGCCTCCTTGGCGTTCACATCCGTCCTTAAAAGACCTGAAACCACAGCGTTCTCAACCTTCACCTCAGGAGGGGAAGGAAGCACGAACCCTTTCCGCCTCATTGTTTCCACGAAGTCGCCTATGACGCTGGAGGCCTCGCTCTCCGACTTTGCCCCTGTGCATACGATCTTCCCGGAGGCGTAGATGAGCATCGTCACGCGAGGTCTCTTAAGCTTGTACGCGAGCGCTGGGAACTTCCTCATTGGCCGCGCCTGAGGAAAGATTTTGGCGAGCGCCGACAGGTCGAGGCCATGTCTGAATTTCGCGGTTACGACCACGTTTTCCACCGCAACGTCGAAGACTGCAAAGTTTGACATGTGCCATCGGAAGATTTTGTAGCCAAGCCTTTTAAGCTTAGAAGCGCCGACAGCATGCAATCGTCGATTCTCAGGCTGCCTTAGAAAAAGCATGGAAGAAGAGGCGGTTAAATGAGGCTGCAGCTAGGAGTCCTGCGAAAGGCAGAGTTTGTCCATGAACTCCATGAAAGACATGGGTTTCCCCAGCCAACGCTCAACCCGTTGCTTAACCACGTACAACGCTTCGAGCAGCTCGAGCGGGTCGTCGCGTTTTAGGCGCGCCGTTTTCCGCGTTAAGCTCAAATCCTTCGAGAGTATTGTTTTGATCAATTCAGCGTCAGGGTTAACGGTTCGCCTTCCAGTCTTTCGGATTTCCTCCAAGAGCGCACGCATGTGGTCAGGGTTCGTCAAGTCAAAGGTTTTCCGCTTTGATGGCTTCGGCTGCGTTGTGACCCTCCTCCACGTTCTTCGTAAACCTCCAGCCGAACCTTTTCAGGCGGGAGCCAGGCTTTAGACGCTCCCCTCACATCGGCTGGCTTAAAAAAGCGTTTAGAAAAAAGGGAAGTTGAACACGGAAAGCTCGGTCACGCCGCCTTCACTTCCTCAGCCACCAATGAACCTTCCATTTCGCCATGCTTATCGCTTCATGCAGCTTGCGGTCTCGGGTTTCCGCGTATAGGAAGGCCACCTTGTGCGCGAACTGCTCGTCTTGAAGCATGAGCCTCCCAATGGTCTGGCTGTCCAACTTGAGCATTTGCTGCGCCTCGTCCTCGTCGACCGATACAGGCTCTGTGGGAACAGCGAAAGCTGAGGTGTTGGATGGCTTAACAGGCGGTTGGAAGAGCTGCATCAGCCTTTCAGCGTCTTCAGGGTTCGCAATGTTGAAGATGAGCCTTTTCCGCCTGGGAGGAGCCAATTGAGCCTCCTCCAGTCCAGGTTGCACTTCAGTCCGCTTCAGCGCCTCCGCGGGCTTTCCTGCATACATCCCAAGCGCAAAGTAGGCGAGGAACAGGTAGATGGCTACGCAAACGCAGGCTGCAAGGTCCAAAGAGCCGCTTGCAACCGTGAACGCCAACCCAAACGCGAAACCTGCAAACAGGCCTGTCCTATTCCTTGCACACCAGCGGAGCGCACGCTTCAAGGCTTCGGCGCAAGCCATGGCTATTAGTCCAAAGACCCAGAGGCCTCCGATGAAGTAGAGGTCGAGGACGGAGAAGAGGGCGCTTCCAACGACCGTTGCAGGCTCCACATGTCCAAAGCGGACGTAGTCGAACGCCGAAAACAGCGAGGCTATGACGACGAAGACGACAGGCCTCCACTTCAAAGTTCGCTTAACCCAACACTTTATCCAGCGTAGGCCAGACAGCTCAACAAACATTTTTCCTTTTTCCCTCCTTAACCTCCCGTTTAGCCGGAGCTCTAGGCTCCGTTGCCCCCGGCCCACCGCTTGGAGGCGGGAGGACTTGGGCCGGACGCAGAAAAACAAGGCTGTCTGCTTCTTCGCATTTTAGGACTTGAGGAACGGCGGCGTGGATGTGTAAAACGTTTAGCGTTCTGTCAGTGCTTTTTCACCGCCAGGATTTCGTCGAGGTTCAGTTCTTCAAGCTTCATGTTCCACCAAATTTTCGGGTTCTCAACAACCGTGATGAGCTGGAACATCCTCTCGCCTTTTTCCTCGAATATCCTGTAGAAGCACGCAATTGACCTGCCGAAGGCTGTGACGAGGCCGATTGTGTACGTTTCCTGGGCTTTCGGATGGTGCTTCAACGTGCCGAAGGCTCGAATGTATTTGTCCAGCTCCTCTCCATCTTTGAGGCATTCAAGCGGGAGCATCCTTCCGAAGTGGCTTACTGCGTAGCCAACGGGGATAGCCGGCTGTCTGCAGAGCATGCACCAACCTGCCCTCTTCATGCACACGGAAACCACGTATGGAAAGATTGGTCCATACTCCAACACTGTCGCGGCGAAAGTGTCCGTCTGAGCGTCTATCACGCTGTCGCATGAGGGGCAGTAAGCCAGCCCGTAAGCCTTGAAGGGGAAAGGCTTCCGCGCCTTCAAAGCCATCTTGTCGGCAACCTCAAACTCCTCTAAGACCGAAAGCAGCCTCTGCCACACGTACTCGTTCCAGCTTTCCACAGTATCACCCTACAACCTTATACTCACACTTGTCGCGGCGTCCGGCATGAACCTCGAACTTGTACTGCTTCGGTATGTTCGGGTTCTTGCAGCTCATGCCGTCCAAGTATACGCAGCCTCCGCAGACCGCCTCAATATCTTCCGCTGCCTTCTTCATTGCCTTTTTGAACTTCTCCTGCCCCAAATACTCCCAGACGGGCCTCATGACGAGCTCCCTGGCCCAGGCGCTGACGGTATAGTTCTCGCTGTAAGCGTCCTCCTTCAATAGCTCATATTCGTCGTCGGACAGGCGAACTGTGAGTATCCTGTCTCGTTTGGGGCAGATTACAATAGCCGGCCTCTCCGCTGGCACATCCTTCCCGTCAACATACTCCATCCTTGGAAGCCTCTTGAACCCTCCGTCAACCTTGATCTTCCTAAAGAGTTTAAACGTCTCAGACCAACCGATGTTAAGCGGGATAACTACCACGTCTATGCCTTCGTATAGGGAGAAGTTGTCTCCTTCGCCGATCTTTTTGAGGCGACGCTGGAACAGCTCCTCTAGTTGGGGATCCTTCGGAACCTTAACAATGTATGGCATTATATTGCACCCCTCCACTCCATCCTTATCATAAGCGAGCTAATGAGGCTGTCCCTGAAAAAACTACTAATGTTTCTCGTGTATCCTCTGTCCTTCGCGACCTTTGTGAGAGCGTCATACTCGTCTCCGGAAAGGCGAACCTTCAACTTCCTCTTACGCACGGGCTCGATGATAAGGGCGCCTTTCCGTCGAATCTTTCTACCCCCCTCGACCCTTATGGTTCTACAGAACCTTGCAAACTCCCTTAAGCCGATGCCAACACGGTCAGCAGTTGTTCTAATCGAAAAGACTCCCTCAAAGGTAACCCAGCCGTTCTGCCTACGCACAAGTCTGTAGCCGAGCTCGCTGAGGCCTTTCCGGACTGCTTCATTGCACATTTCTTCAGGCATACTTATCTTCAAACTTACGCCTCCAAATCTGTGGGACATGAAGCGCATTCAACGCGACTTTCGTCCCACAGGCTTCGCATCCGTGGGACAAAGAAAGCGTTAAACATATCTTCTGTCCCACAGTCTCTAAATTACAGACAACGCTATTTTTAGATTACTTTTGCGAAGGTCAGAGGTAGCACACATATGGATGGTCCCTCCATCTTTCACGGTCGGTTTTAATATCTAACAGTGAAGGCACGCATTTTGGCACGACGTTTGGTATCCTGCTACGCCAGATCCTGTTATCGAGGAGGTAGCCGTCCGGCAGTTCCCTGTGAGTTATGACCTGCCCTACGCGCACATGTAGCCTTGACTGCCAGTGATAGAGCGGCGCTAAACCTCTTCCTCGAACCATCTGCAACAGCTCGTTTGCTTCGTCGCTCTCAGTTACTGTGCCAAACGAGGCTACGCCCTTGTAGCCAACCACGTTACGTAGCCAGTCATTTGTAAGGACACAGCAGTATGAAACGGTTGACTGCTGCTTCCATCCGCCGTTCGGCAATTGCACATAGCCCGTGTGTTCGGTTTCAATCCACTCACCCTTGAACTCAACGAACTTGTTGCCGAACTCTTCTTTAAAGAGGAAACTCAGTTTTTCCTGTAGCTCTTTAATCAAAGGAGCCGCAGCGTGAAATTCAACGCCAACCTCAGCGGCAATCTCGTCAATATGTCTCTGTTCCAGAAGATAGGCCAGCGGCTTACCCCTGCCACAGACTCCAACTATCAAGCCCTCGGGGTAAGGTGGCGGCAGAGGCCGCCCCTGGGGGCCCTCCCTCTCCGGCGGGCCCCCACCCGCCCCGCATGGAGCTTCCAGCCTATTCATAACTACGGGAACATCGGCGTGTCGAGCGTAACTCTGGAGTCGAGTCTTCTTAACCAAACATGTCATGTTTCCACCTCCAACAGTCGGTTTTCCCAAACTTTGGGAGCGGATTTTTCGAACCAAATTTCTACATCTCATCCTCTCAACCTCCTGCAAGTTGAATAATCAGGACACCTCCAGCCGAACCTTTTCAGGCGGGAGCCAGGGTTTAGACGCTCCCCTCACATCGGCTGGCTTAGAAAAAAGGAGGATGATGAAGCTGTCAGTCCTTGTTCTTCGCCGTCTTCAGCATCTCTGAGAGACGAAGGAAATTGCGCAGGCTCGTCCTGAGGCATTCGTCGCGTAACCGACAAACGCAGAACCCGCTCACCGCCTCTGGGTCGCCGAAACAACGCTTCAACCCTAGTAGGCGAACTTTCAGCTCAACAGGCAGAACCTCTAATTCCACAAAACCACCTTCAGCGTCCTCAAACTGGCTAAAAGTAAAGTGTTTATTCAAGAGTTACAACCGGTCGGCCACGACGCCGAACACTGTGGCAATTCCAGATAGCGCGAGCAGCCCAATAGACTCCGGCGGAAGCGCTGCTCTAAAGGAGGCGAGGAGTCCAGCGGCGGTTAGGTTTGTCCTCGGCGTCGAGTCCAGCAGAAATTGCGACACGTTTAGCGTCAGAGCTAAAGCAACAGCCGTGGCGACCACGGCGCATGCAACTAAAGCCAACAGAAGACTCTTCCTCTCCATACCTGAACTCCCCCGGCACCAACCCCCTCGGCTGACTCGCGCCAGCATACATGCAGAGAACTATGCCTGACGAAGATATCGTCGCATTACTGTCTGTGCGCGCACTGCCTGACGTTGCCCATGTTTGCCGAAAAATGAGGAGGCAGCCAAAGCGTTGCCCAGGTGTTGCCCAGGTGTTGCCCACGTTGCCCATGTGCGAAATTCTATGGGAAAATTCGTTGCCCACGTGTTGCCCCAGTTACTTGGGCAACGCTTTTAAAAGTTCATACAGAACATCTCATAACCCAACAAAAACCACCTGGGCAACGTTGCCCAAGTCGCCGGAGCACAGCCGGCTATGGCCACTGACGCAGGCCTTTCGCCGTTCGGACAGATATACGTGTGCCAGCCGTGAGAGTTGTTTAACTCGGTTACGTCTGTGCGTGAGATCTTAAAAATGAAGCCGATGGTGGAGACAACGCCTGAGCAACGTCTGCAGGGTGGAAAACGTTGCCCATGTTGTATTGCCTTGTTAGCTGGCGTTGCCCAGGCGTTGCCCATGTTAGCTGTCGCCACCGTCAACTGGCGTTGCCCACGTTTTCGTTTGTCCTGCCGATCTTCAACCCGAGGCTTTCAGCGAGTTTCTCCAGCTTCTCATCCCACATGCCTATGTAGACGCGGTCGTAGTCCTTTTTCTCCTTGTTCCACCTTCGGCTCCGAGCGTAAAGCGCAAAGCGGTTTCTGCGCTTTTTCAGCGTGAAAATCCACTGCTGCTCTGCGCATCTGCGGAGCTTCTCCTCAGGAGTCTCCTCTTCAGCCTCATCCGCAGTTCCTCGAGTTACTCGGGCCTCAGCTGCGCCGCCTTCCCGTGGGCGAGCCGTCGGTTCAGAAACCTCAGGCCTAGGCGACGCCTCGGGAGCTTGAGGTGAAGGCTTATGCAACCCCTCAACAGGCTTCGCAGCCTCTGCGGGAACCTTTCTCTCAGCCACATATGGCCTGAAGGCGGGCTCGATTCTAAGCAGCTTCAAGGCCTTCTCATGATCCTCGTACGGGCCAAGCGCGACTGTCACTACTCCGTCGGCGGCCTTGGCCTCTGCGACGAGAACTATTTTTCCGTCAGCGGTCTCCTGCTTCACAAGCCGCCACGGGTCCTTGGTAAAAACGGAGTAGAAGTGCCTCACATCCTCGGCTTTTACAGCTGCAACCGCGCCAGCAGGCCGTTTTTCAGGCTCCTCCACCTTTTCTTCCGCTGCAGGCTCACCCGCTTTGACCTCAGCCTTCTCTTCAGCTCCTCCAGCCTCCTTTTCAGCCTTTACTTCAGCTTTTGCCTCCGCTCCTTCAGCTTTTTCTTCAGCCTTTTCTTCGGTTTCCCCTTTGGTTTCTGTCTCTTGTGTGGTTTTCTGCTGCTGCGTGGTTTTCTGCTCCTGTGGAGGCTCTTCCTGGATTGGCAGAAGCTGGTTGTTCGCGAGGAACACGCGTTCCCCTGTTTCCGGGTTGAAGTAGAGGACTGAAACCTTCGTGTTGTCCCATACGCCGCCGAAGAAGCCTGTGCAGTCGAGGACGACGTCCTCCTTCTGTTCGTTGTGGAGTATGTCCACGAGCCTGTTCGCCCACCTGTCGCGTGTTGTAGCGAATATTACTGGCTTGCCGAAGCCCTTGTTCTTCATGAGGTTGTTTACGACGCGTTGCCTGTGTTTGATCGGGTCTATTTCAACTTCAACTGTGAAGGTGTGAGCGTTGTCCCAGTACCTTGGGTTCCACTTGCCGTCTGGGTCCCTAGTGAGGGGGACGACTGTTATGTCTGGCATCTTCTTCGTCTCGTACTCCTCCTTTCCTTCTTCAGTCTTCTTGGGGGCTTCCTCGCCTTCGTCAACGCGCACCCAGCAGTAGTCGTCCCAGAGGAGCTCTTGAAGCTTGGCTATCAGCAGCGTGTGTTCTGGTCCTCCGCCTCTTCTTCCCGTCGGGATCTGCTCAACCTCGTTTATGCCTCTGGTCGTCAAGTAGAAGAAGCGCTTCACGGTCCTTCTTTGGACAGGCCTGTCAGCCCTTATCTTGTCCGCGTCTAAATGCGGCTCAACGACGTCCTCTGGCGCATAGTCTCCGGTGTAGAGCATCTTTTCAAGGCAGAGCTTGCAGATGAACTTTCCGCCTTTAAGGTAGTACGGCCTGTGGGTTAGCTCGTCGCACTTGCAGCAGAGCTGCGGTTTCGGCTGCCAGTCTGCTTCAACTGGGACGGCGAGCGCATCCCACACGTACGGCTTCTCCCTATAATGAACGTACCCCACGTAGACGAGGTGGTTTAGGGCGGCGTCAACCTGGGCTGGTTGAACGCCGAACTCGCTGTGCATGGCCTCTATGAGCTCACCCTTCTCCATGGCTGGCATTGACCCCTGGCTCCCCATCCCCCTTCCGCGGTTCTCCATGTAAAGCCTGTAGAGCTTCAGCGCTACGGCCCACATTATTGGGTTCTTGAAGCCCCTCCTCGTTGGGTGGTCGAGTTCGCCGGCGGCGGGGACTCCGGCGTACCTTGACATGTCGACGGCTTCAACCCATTCCTTCTGAAGGCTGTAGGCTATGACCTCGTCAGGGTTGTTCGGCCCCTGTCCCAGGTCTATGGACTGAAGAACCTGGCACTCCCTTTTCCCGCCAACTATTGCTGAGGCGGCAAATGTGAACTTCGGCAGGTGTGTGAGGTCGCTGTAGTTGAGGGAAGGCTTGTAGAACTCCTGAAGCTGCTTGGCAGTGTCCTCGCCGGCCGAGAAGGTTATTATGGCGTCGCAGAGGTGGGGTATGGATTCGGCTATCTCCTTCTTGTACTGGCCTAGGTACTGGCTTGCAAGCGTCATGTACACGCGGTACTTCCTAAGCGACTGGAGTATGTCCCTTATGCTGTCAGATACAAAGCGGTAGGCTTCGTCTATGTAGACGTAAAATGGAACGCGTTTCTCTTCAGGCGTGTCCTCACGGCTCATTCCCGCAAGGTAAACCCTTGAGAGTATGAGGCTTCCGAGGAAGTTTGCAACGTCGCTCGTTATGGCTCCCTCGCTAAGGTTCACAACTATTATCTTCCTCTGGTCCATCGCCTTCCTGAAGTCGAAGCCGCTTTTCTCGCATTCGAACATGGGCGCGACTATGCGCTCCTGGACTATGCGGTATATCTTCGTGAGCGCGGCGCCGCTTGCGTCCTTAGGCATCTTCTTAAACTCGTTCTCCCAGAAGGCCTTAACCCTCTCGTCTCCAACCCTCTGGAGGCAGTCCTCCCTGAACGTTTCGTCGGCTATAACGTTGTATAGGTGGCTGAGGTTTGTGTCGCCTGAGTCGAGAAGCGTGTATATGGCGTTCATGAGGATCATGTCTAGGCGGGGACCCCAGAACCTAGCGTAAATCTTCTCAAGGCTCTCCATGAAGCACCTGGCAACGATGTCCCTGTCCTTCGGATCTCTCACTTCAAGGAAGTTTATCTTCACAACCCTCCCGTAATCCCTCGCCGTCGTCGGGTCTATGTATATGACGTCGTCCCAGCGTTCCCGAGGAACATGCGTCAGAAAAAGCTTGACGAGGTCTCCGTGGGGGTCAATTATGAGCAGGCCCCTCCCCTTCCTCACGTCCTGCATGGCGAGGCTTAGAAGCATTCTCGACTTGCCCACGCCTGGGAAGCCGACGACGGCCATGTGGACGCGCTCGTCCTCAAATATGCCTCTAGGCTTCCCCTCCTCGTCGACGCCGAGGGTTAACACTGGCCTTTTAGGCTGAAAAGGCTGAACAGTTGCCTGCTGTGCTGCCTGCTGAACAGTTTCCTTAGGCTTGGAGCGCCTGAACAGCATGCCTCATCAAGACAAAGGCGGAGCGTGAGCTTAAAAGTCTGGGACATGGAGGTATTGCGGGAGCAGCTTGAGCGTTGAGAGGTGCAGGAGCCCACTTAACCCGAAGTGCGGGAACACGGACATAGCCGTCTACATAATGTACGGAGGCGTGAAGCTTCCAGTCTGCAGCAGGTGTTGGGAGCAGATCGCGGAGTCGGACATGGAGTGGGGTGAGGGCGTTTCAGCTGAAAAGCGGCGAAGCCAGGTTGAGGAGGCTAAAAGGAGGCTTCTGGAGGATGTTGAGAGGCAGGCGCTTGAGGAGCTTGCGGAGAGGACGGTTAGAAGGCTGAAGAGGCTCAAGCCTTAAGCTCCTTTTTAAGTTTTGACACGCATGGCTTTGGGAGCATAATGCCGCGGGTAAACCTTAGAACGTTATGGTTTGAGGACATAGGACTTGTGAACCAGCCTTTAATAGACACGCCTTTCGGCAGGCTAACCGCCCGCCAAGCGGCCGGCATGGGGTTTTTCGCGCTTCTGGCGTGGCTCACATTTTCAGCTTTAGGCTTCGTCGGAGACCTGGTCTTCAGGGCTGTTCCAGCAGTGCTCATCTTCGTGGCCGGCGCAGTGGTCTTCTCATGGAGAATTAAGACTGTGCCTCCGGAGAAGGTTCTGATCCTCGCGCTTGGACTTGGGAAGAAGCGTGGAAGAAAACCTGCAAAGCGGAAAGCCGCGAGGGAGAAAGGCGCTGAGAAATTTGCTCCAAAAGCGCCTGTGACCGTGAGGGTTTCAAAGGCTCAGGCGACCGTCGGCGAACCTTTCAAGGTTGTCGGCGTGCTGAGGGAGCCGAGCTTGGGAACCCCTCTTGCCAACCGCAACTTCGACGTCCTCGTCGACGGCGCACTGCGTTATAAGGGCACAACGGACGAGCAGGGAGGGTTTGAGGTCGTCTACATCCCTGAGGACGTCGGCTTGGTGAGGATAGAGGTGAAGCCTGAAGGGTACGCTGGGGTGAGCCAGAGCATCGAAGTCACCGTTAGAGGACAGGCGGTTGGGGGGACGAGGAGTTGAGTGACAAGTTGAGCGAGAAGGCAACGTACGTTTACGAGGTTTTCCCCATAAACTTCAGCATGCTCTCAGACGAAAAGCAGGCTGAGGTTGTGGACAGGTTCAAGGCCTTCCTCAACGGCTTAAGCTGCGAGCTGCGCGTCCACGTTGTGAAGTCTAAGAAGAGCGTTGACCTCGGAGGCGGAGAGGCCTTCGAAACAACTTTCTACAGGTTCTTCATGGAGAGTTTAGGCTCGCCCATAGACCACCTCCTCGCCCACATGGGTTTGAAGTTCCAGCGTGTCACGGAGGCGCCGACGGTTGAGCCCGTTAAGGTTTTCCCGAGGTACATGGCTCTTCAAGGCGGAACGCTGATGAAGGCCTACACGATATACGCGCTTCCAGGAAGCCTCGTCGAAGGCTTCATCACCGAAACCTACGGGGTGGCCGAACGCGTTTTAATGTCCTTTAAGCCGCTTCCTCCGGAGCAGGCCGTAAAGCGGATCGACAAGTACTCGAAGCTCATAGGCGGACTCAGGCTTGCAGACGTTTCAAAGGGGAGGTCAGCTCCGAAGGAGGTTGAGCTTAAGGCGGCCATGGCGGCTGAGTTGCACGACAAGCTAATAGCAGGCCTTTCAAGGCTCTTCGAGGTTAAGGCAAACCTCTGCGTCGTCGGAGCTGACAGAACTGAGCTTAGAGCAAACGAGCGCAGGCTGAGGGACACGCTTCAAGCGAGGCTTGTGCGGATTGACAGCCCATCGTACATCCAACATGAGATCGCCACAGGAGCTGAGGGGAAAAGGCTGTTCATGGACACGGACACGGCCGCGTGCTTCTTCCCCTTCATAAGCGAAGACGTCATCGAAACGCCTGGAGGCATATTCCTGGGCGCCAACACCATGACCGGCGCGCCTGTAATATACGATCCACTTCTCCGCATGAACCAGAACATAATGATCGTCGGAAAAACAGGTTGCGGAAAAAGCTTCACAAGCAAGCTTCTCCTCTCGCGCCTGGCAAGCCGCCACAGGAACCTGGCCTTCTTCATAATCGACCCCGAAAACGAGTACGGCTACGTAGGCAAGGCCTTCGGAGCCGACGTTGTTGAAGTTCAGCCTGGAAGGCTCCTAGGATTGGATCCCGTCCAGATATTCTCGGAAAGCAAGGACACGGCCGCAGCCATACTCGCCGACATAGCCAGGGTGCCTGAAGACCTCTACGACGAGCTGAGAAGCGCTGTCGGAGTCAGCAACACCATATTTGACGTTTACATGAACGCTTCGCAGGAGCTGAGGAAACGCCTTAGAAACCTTGTGGACGGCGCCGACCGCTTCCTAGTCGCAGGAGATCCTCTTCCGTTCACGAGGCGCATGGTCTTCAACCTTCTTCCGCTTCACAGAGCATACCAGCTTAACCCCGAAAAGAGCGTGACGCTGCAGGCGGCGAACGTGCTCATATTCAGCAAGATCTGGCAGATGATCGACAGCCCAGACTTCATACCGCTCCAGGACCCCAAGCTCGTCATAGTGGACGAAGTTTGGATGTACATGGCTTTGCCTTCAGCCGCGCGTTTCCTCGAAGGCGTAGCGAGGCGCGGACGCAAGCGCAACGTCATATTTGCCGTTAATACACAAAGGGCATCAGATGTGCTTGAAGGCGCGGGTGGAAGAGCCTTGGCTGAGAACTGCGCCACGAAAGTGCTGATGCGCCAGGACGAGTCGGCCGTAAGGCTTGTGGCTGAAGCCTTCGGGCTTTCAAGCTACGAGATGGACGCCGTCCTCGACTTCGAGCCAGGCCAAGCGCTCCTCATAGCTGAGAACATACACATACCGATAAAGTTCATGGCCACAAGGGAGGAGTATCCGCTTTTCACAACCAAACCTGCTGAGAGGCTAACTTGACCTGTGTGAAACGCTTATGGCAAGAAGCCTATAGCGTAGAAGCGGGGAGGATGTATGCAACTGCGTGTTTGAAAAGCACAACTTCCTCTCCGCCTTCAGTCTTCAGGAGGAGCTCGTATTTGGAAGCCTTTACGAGCTCGCCTCTGACCGTGCTTCCGTCTAAAAGCCTGGCGGAAACTTTTTTGCCGAGGAAATCAGCGACGAGGCTGCCCTGCGGCTCAGGTTTGGCAGTTTCCTTCTTGGACTCTGCGAGCTTCTTCAAAGAAGACCCTGTTCCAGGAGAAGCCTTCTTTCCCCTCATTTTATAGTAGTGCTCGAGCTCTTCAGGCGTGTAAACGTTGGACAAGGTATTTGCCCCAAGACGTATGCTTTCAAAGCTTAAAAAGGCGGGTGTTGGAGTATCGCGGAATAATGCTTGAAGCAACGTCAGCCGGTAGCTCTGATTGTCAACGTCTGCGTTGCGACGCTTCCGTCAAGCGAGTAAGCCGTTATTGTAAGCGCGTAGCTGCTTCCGGCTGTGAAGCTGAAAGGAGCGTTTGTCCCTTCGTCCATTGGGTACCATGCGACGAGTCCGCGGGTCGGAGGCAAGCCAGGGTTGGCGTTCGAGAAGGAAACTTCGCCGCCGTCAGAGGCACGGTTGTAAATGCGGACTTCATCGATGAGACCTGCGATTCTATCGCCACTACCGTCACCCCATCCACCTATTCCAAAATAGGGAGAAGCATTTGGGTTGAACCCCGTAATACTCAAATTAGCCGAAGAAACTAAAATGCCGTTTACATAAAGTTTTTGTGATGAGTTTGTGAGTACTGCCACCACATGATGCCAATTCGCGATTGAGAATGTACCACCTGAAAGTGAACGTTGATTACCATTTTGGTCGTAAAATTCAAAAACGATATTTGTATATCCAGTACGGAAATAGAAACTCCATGCTCTTGAAGGATTTGAGCCAGACGTCACAGGTCTATCATAACTTTGAAACCTAGCAGGATTTACCCAAAATGAAATTGTTAAAGGAATGGACTGATGCCAGGTGGCAGAACCCGAAATACTCACATAATCATCCACTCCATCGAAGCTTAAAGCCTTACCAAATTTGCCATCAACCCAAGTAGCTCCGTAAATTGTGCCGTGGTTGTTGTTTCCGGAAGCGTCCAACACAATGTTTGAAACGCCTAAAGGTATTACCAGCGTGTTTCCGCTTGCTTGTCCAGGGCCTGCTGGGGGAACCGCGAGCTTGAAAGGCTTCCCGTTGTCGTCGTATCCGGTGACGACTATGCCAGCTAAAGGCTTGTTTCCCGTGTTCTTGACGCTTACGCTTAGCAAGGCTTTGTTGCCTGCGACGACGAGGTCGACCGAGGTTGGCTGTATCCTGAGCATCGAGCTGTATGTGCCCATCCAGCCTGAAAGCATGGCGTAGACGACTAGGCCTGCAGAAAGAACTATGGCTATCAGGATTATGGTCGCGAGCAACGGGCTTAAAGCTCTAAGCCTCAACGTAAGCACCACTATAGCTGAACATGAAGACTTAAAAGTTGTAGCCTGAAGCTGTAAGCAGCATTCAGAATTGGGGAAAGCTCCCAGTTTTGTTTACCGTCGCGAAAAGGAGCTTTTTGCAGCCTTCTTTCACGTCTGAAAACGCTTGGAGAAGTGGGAAAGTTCCAAGTTTTAAGTTAAAAGTGGAAGCTTTCTGCGGCCGTGCAGTCACAGGCTTGAAAGCGTTCCTCAACACGCAACTGGTGCAAAACTGCGAAAAAGCCAGCCCGAAATTACACCGTGCCGTTCATTTTTAACCGTTCCGCGCATTACGTTAATGGTGTGAAGTGTTGAGGAAGGTTGTCGCATATGGGCTGGCTACGGCGGCCTTTTTGGCTTTAGTCCGCTTCGAAACAGACGTGTTCACGTCAAACGCTTTCACCATTCTCCGGTCGGGGCCGTGGATGACCGCTTTAATCTTCGCGCACAACTCGCTCGCGGCAACCGCCGTCGCTGCTGGCATGAGCTTCTACACCGCTCTAATCGACGCGATGCCTGCAAGGCTCAGAAGGAGGGAGGTTCTGGTCAAGGAGCACGCGAGGCTTTTCTCAGCGGCCTTCGCCGTCCTCATAGTCCTCAACAGCCTGTTCGTCGGAGGCGGGTTGTCGGCTTTCAACCTCAACATAATCCACCTCTGGCTTCCGGTCGCAGCTGTCGAGGCCTGCGGGCTATATCTTGCCACGCTGTACCCTCTTCAAAGGCGAGTTTCCGCTGTTAATATGGCAAAAGTCTACTTCATTTTCCTCGTCGGAGCGTTTGTCGAAACCACTATAATCCTAGCTTGCATGTAGAAAACCTTATCTTTCCCGTCCATTTCCATTGAGAGGCTGGGGTCTCATGGGACGCAATGGTCTCCGCAAAACGCTAGACGCCGTTCGGAACGGCAAACCCTTAGAGTACCCTAGAAAGTACAGGAGCCTTGTGGCTTTCGTTTCAGTCTGCCTTTTCCTCATGATGTTTAAGACGAAGCTCATCATCCTCTTCGGCTTGATCGGCGGCTTCGGCGCGCTTCTCGCAGGCATGTTCTACGCTTGCAGCATAACCGTTCCAGCGGCCATGTTCTACTTCCACTTCTTAAGCGTTCCCTCGCTGATCGTCGCAGCCGTGGCGGCCTTGGGAAGCATGTTCGCGGACTACGTCATATTCAGGTTTTTCCGAGACAGCTTCTTCACCGAGCTGCAGGCGTTCCTAAGGGAGGAGCTGAAGGTGGACTTGGACAGGTTCGCAAACCGCTTCAAAAGCTCGCGGCTGCTCAACTCACGGTTTGGAAGGAAAATCGTCCTCCCAGCCTTGGCCGCCGCCATAATCGCTTCACCTCTTCCAGACGAGATAGGCATAAGCCTCCTCGCATCACAGAAGATGGAGAGCAAAAAGTTTCTGCCAATATCCTTCACGCTCAACTTCCTAGGCATAGCAGGAATAATGAAGCTCGTTAGAATTGGAGAGTGAAGCGACTAGATTTTCAGTTTATGCATCATCGCTAGACTTTTAGTTTCGTTTTCGACTCTGCTAGATGAAGAGGAGGCTTCTGCCCATCACTTTTCTTATTGCAGTGTCGACGTCTTCAAGCCTCACCGTTTTTCTGCCTTCAAGCTTTGCGGACTCAAAGGCTTCCCTCGCCAGCTTCATGCCGAGTTGTTCCAGGATTTCCGCCAGCCTTCCAGCAGCCGCATCGCTTACGCGTTTAGCTCCACTCTTCCTGCAAAGCCTATGCATGGAGGATATCGACAACTTTGAGCCTGCCATCAAGATCTCTCGCTAGTATATGCGCATTTAAACAGGCTTCATCGCCGGAGGCTTAGGTTTAGCGTAGAGCTCCTTAGGGACGTCGACTGATCTGACTATGTTCTGCGATTGGATAACGTATATTGGTGAGCCGTCGGGGTTGTGCTTCTTAAGCCTCTTAACACCCATGAGCACAAGCTTAACCTTCAGCGTTGCGCCGTCCTTAAGCTTGTACACGTTCCAGTACTCCTTAACCTCTTCGAAGTCTACGTCCTCACCTTCAGCTATATCTTCAGGCGTGATCGCCATGTTAAACCCCTAGACATATCAGCCGCTGTGCTTTTAAATCCCTGAACGCACACGTCGATTTTCAGGGCTGCCGCCACGTCAAATAAGCAGCGACCACTATGCGCCTCCTAAGGCGCCTTCCACTCTTCGGACAAAACTGGGGTTTCTGCTGGATTGGTGAAGCTGTCAAGGCTAGGAGGCTGAAACCTCTAGGACTGGCTCGGCGTAGCCCCTCGGTTTGATTTTCAGTTTGGCTTTTTCACCGTTTTCAGGCGCGTAGGTGAACTTGAAGCGTCCCTCGCCATCCGTGAAGTATGTGGAAACCGTCCGTCCGCTTTCATCGTAGACTTCGAACTCCCTGTTAGCCAGCGGCTCGCCTGTCCGCGGGTCCGTTAGCACGCCTTTGAACTCTAGGGGTCTAATTGGCAGCATCTCAGGCTTAGGCGTCTCAGCAGCTTCAAGCGGCAAAGCCTGCTTTTTGGTTGATATTGGCTCCGCTTCGGTGGATAAAGGTTCTTTTCGCACGGACTCCTTTGCGGCTTCACGCGCCTCGCTTGGCGCTTCAAGCCGGACGGCCTCATGCTGAGCGCTCTCAGGTCGGGCGACCTCTAATCCCTTGACTTCCTCTCCGAAGGCGAACTGTTTCCTCGTTATCCGAGCTGTGCCCGTTTCGACTGGAAGCCTGTCCACGGCGGTTGGCACTCCAACTATCAGGCTGAGCTCGTCCGTGCAGAGAACTAAAAGAGGCCTACTCCTGAAGACGGCGTATAAAACGGCTGAAGGTATAACCGTCAACATGATTATAGTGAGGTCGACGTTTGCAAGCCTCAGGGGGTCGAAGACTCCGAGGAGGAAGGCTGTGGAAGGTATGAGGAGGAGCGGGATGAGCCAAAGAAGGCTTAGAAGCACAGCTTTAAGCTCCCTCCCCCTCGGCCTGCATAGTTCACGCGTGGGAGCCTCAACTGTCCTAGAAACCCTGCTCACCTTCAACCTGTTGTACGCGAATGGAAAGGCTTCGCCTATCGCCTCGACGGTTTCGCTGTCGCCGTACGCTCTTAACTCGCACCTGAAGAGGTTCCTGTTAACCTTCCAGCCTGCCGCGTCAACCCTTTCCTTCACGAAGGGGTCAAGCTGGCGTTTATCCTTAGGCGTGCTTGGCCTTCCTCCGAAGAACCCGCCGAGGATTCCAGTTGCGGCGTCAACCATGGCGTCTGCGAAGGACACGGATTTTCCGGTTTTTCTCCCGACGTACCGGAGTATCCCTCCCCTCGCCCTCCTATCCTCAACGGCTAAAACCTCCAGGGCGGCGTCTCCTCGGGTTAAAGCGCCGACAACCGTGTCCACGGGGTTCGTGTAAGGCGTCTCCTTGTGGCTGCATATTGGAAGCGCATACGTGTTTCTCAGTTCGAACTCAGCGCAGCGCTCGTAAACCCTAGCTGGAGGCTCGCCTCCCTCAATTATCTCCGCATCCAAGCTTGTCCGGAGGACGTTTGCAACGCGGTCCGCAAGGTCAACGTTTGGAAGCTGAAGGAAGAACCTGACGCTCCTCAAACCTTCAACCTTCACGCTTGGACAGTTGACGGCGAAGAACCTGAAAGGCTTGCCCGTGTTGTAGAGGTAGTCGAGGACGCCTCCGAAGTTTCTAAGCTCAAACTTCCCGGAAGTCAGCGGACGAACTTCAACCCAGCAAGGCTTATCCTCCAAGCTTCAACCCCGAAAAGCCTAGCCTCCAACACTTAAAAATAGGCTTGACGTCACAGCGCGCGCCTCAAACAGGAGAGCGCTAGTGTTAACCCTCGGGCAAGGCTCAACCAAAAGGCTTGAAGGCGAGGGCTTTAAAGGCGCAACTGTGCCTCGCGGGCTATCTTGATTATGGCTATTGTCGCCACGATGGCTGCTGCCGCCATTAAGACAGAGAACCATGTTGGCAAGCCTCCTCCCTGCGGTTCCCCAACAATTTCCACGTCGATTTCCTTCACGTCTTCGAGGGAAGCGTTCCACGACCAGAGTTCAGCTTGAATGGTTGCTGTCCCGTTTAGTTTGTCGGGCAGCGTGCAAGTGGAGGCGGTGGCGGCGCGTCCGTTCTGGCTCGGTATTTCAACATGGCTGGAGCCTAAGAGACCCATGTCTCTGCCGTCGACGATGAGGTAGTAGCGAACCTCCGCTTCATAAACAACCGTTAACAGGTCGCTGCCTCTTTTAACGGCGACGTCCAACGTCACGTTCTCCCCTGGCTTGTAGACGTTTTTATCCGCTGAAAGATTTTCGATCCACGCGAACCTTTCCCATGTTGACTTAAACTGTACGGCGTAGTCGCTTTCCATCGTGAGAAGATCCAGCGCAAGCTCTGTTGAAACCACAAACATGCTTCCCACCCATTTGCATTCGTGAAGGAGCACCTCCATTTCCCCCTGCCGTATCTGCCATTTTCCGCCGGAAACCGGCGCTCCGTCAACCCAGAGCAGGCAAGCCTCCAGTTCCTCAGGCTCGCGTGGGAAGTAAGTGTTAAGCGAAACGCGGCAGCCTTTCGAGTACACCAAATTCGATGTGTTAAGCTGACCGGTTAACTTGATGGAACCCATAGCGTAAAGCATAATGTGGGTTTCGTTCTGCCTTGGAAGCTCGTACTCGTAGTGTACAGCCACTTTGAAGGGGAACTTTACTGCCGGAAAATCCCGTATGGTCCACTCGATAACGCCGTACTCGCCTATGGCCGTCTCATATTTTAGGCTGGAGCGTTTCCATTCAACTTCCTCCTCTGAACCGTCATTTTTAACGTAGGAAACATTGATTTTCTCCGCGTTTGGCGGCAACGGATAGAACATGTGAACCTCAGCGGTCGCTTCTTCCCACATCTCCTCAAACGTGTAGATTCCCTCCACCAAAGACTTTGGCGGATAAACGTAGACGTTTATCTCTTCTCTAGACATTTTCACTTTGTAGTTGGTGGGTATGGGGTTAGCTTGACAAACAGACGCTGAAAAAAGCAGGGATACAAAAACTAAAGTCACCGCAGCGAAAAACCATCTGTGGTTTTCCATTGTCTTCTCCATTCCTGTTAAACTCCCTCGCAACTGAATGTTTATCGTGCGTGTTTAAATCTGTTTTGAGGATTCTGTAAGGAGGACGAGTGAAAGCTTAAAAATGAAGAGTATGAAAGAGCCTTTGTATCTGTGCGCGCAATCAAATTCATAAAATCCGTTGTAACCGGTCGCTGAGAGCTGATTGAACTCAAGGCATAGTCATCACCGTCAGCATTCGCGCAACGATGCTCCCGTCAAGCGAGTAAGGTTACTGACAAAGCGCGGGTTCTGCTGATCGAGTCTAAAGGCGCTTCAGCGCCTCCGCTATGAGCTTGTTCGCCTCCTCAAGGGCCTCAGTTTGCTGAGGACACTTTTCAGCGGCCAAGACGCTTGCCACGATGCGCAAGACATACCTGACGAGGAAGTCCCTGCCTCTGTTGAGCTCCTTCACGTATGCAGGGTGCTTCTTGTTCACGAAAATTGTTTTGCCGTCGACGAAGTACTCCCTATCGTCCTCCTCGCTGGCGTATGGAAGCACCTGGTAGCCCAGCTTAAGGCTGACCTTCCTCGGCGGAAGCTTAGGCTGTGCAGGCTGCAACGGCTGCACGGTCGGCGGTTGTGAAGGCTGCAACGGCTGTAAAGGCTGTTCGCGCAGCTGCGGCTCAGGAAGCTGGACGGCGGGTTGTGTTGGAGGCTGCACAGCGGGCGTCTCAGCAGCCGGCACAACAGGCATCGCGGCTGGCGCGGTGGAACCTTGAGGTTGTTCGGCGGTCTGCGGGGCAGGTTGCGGAGCGGGTTGTTCAGGTTGCGCTGCAGTTTGCGGCATTTCAACGGCGGCTTCAATGCGCGGCGTAGCCTCCTCTAAAACCACGGCTGAGAGGATCCTGTCTATGGTTTTGAAGGCTTGCACTTCGCCGTAGGAGAGGCGGTCTTCAGCCTCCGCGGCTTTCGGCAGAACCTCTGAGGCTATGAACCTCCTCACCGTGTTCCTGAACTTTTCGTAGGCTTCGTCCTCTATTATCCCAGCCTTGTCAGCGAAGCGCACGGTCAGCCAGTCGCACCTAACGTAGCCTGTTATCCTGTTCATCTGGGAAGGTGGAAAGCCGAAAAGGCTTCTCGTAACCATGTGCCCCCCATGCAGGACAGCTATTCCGCGCTCCTCCTCAGAGAGCGGCCTGCTTGCAACCGTTATCTCGCCTGTCATGCCTTCAAGCGAGACAGGTATTTTGTCGCCTACGATTTCCGGCGGCTCAACCTTCACAGCTCCTTCAAGGCTCCATGGCTTAAACTCGCCCACTCTAACCCAAACCTCGAAGAATGGCTCGCGGAGTATCGGAAGCTCCCTGAGCTCCTTAACGATCCTCTTAACGTCGAGAGAGGACTTCGCGTTTAGAAGCCATATTTCGCTTCCGTCCCTACCAAGCGTAGGCTCGCTTAAAACCTTAGCCTGAGAGGAGCCTTCAGCCAAACCCGCAATGCACTCCTCGTCCACGAGGATTGACGCTGAGAACCCACGTTTCCTCGTTTTAACCTTCATGGCTTTGAAGAAGGCAAGGAAGCTCAAGCGGCCAGTCCCGTACCTGCCTGTTCTAGGCCTGTTAAACCTTGGCGAGTAAGGCTCAAACTGCTTGTGTATGCTTCCAACGACGAGGAACTTTTCAAGCGCCTCAGAGTCCATTCCAACGTCGTCCTCGACCACAGCGTAGTTTTCGGCCAGAGTCACTATGACTCGGGTTGCGTCCTCGTCGTAACAGTCCTCAACGAGCTCGCGTATTATGCTGAAAGGCGAAAGCCAAGTCTTGCTTGCAAACTGGAGGAAGAAGTCCCTTGAGACGGTTAGGCGCACCCTTCAAACACCGAAAGAGTGGCGCGCCGAAACCTTTAAAGCGTGGGTGACAGCGGACTTTCCATGGGCTCGATTTTTAAGCCTATAAAACGCGATACTGCGGTGGACATGTTGGCGGAAGACGCTGATAAAGACGCGGATAAAAGCATGGTCGTCGACATACTTTGCTACCTGCCTCCGGACAGGAGGGAGTGGATAGCGTCTGGCTATATGAAATACGTCCTCCCGTTGGAGGAGGCAAAGCGGAAGATTTCCCAGCTGCTCGATAGGCTTGCAAAGGGCGAGATAGAAAGCATCTCCATCGGTCCAACCGTTTTCGGCTTCCCAAGAGCTTGGGAGAAGAAGCGTACTTGAGGCTGTTTTTAAGGTTTCAACGCTAAATTTTTCGGTGGTTCAGTTGGGATTCGCGCTTTCAGAGGTTTACGTCTGCGAGCCTGACGGGGAGGCTTTGAGGCTTATTGAGGAGTTCGCCGCCATGGTTAGGTGGTGGGCTGAGAAGGCGAAGGGCTTTCCAGGCAGGGACTACACAGGCCTGCGTAAGGCCTTCTACGCCGAGTGGGTTCAGAGATGGCCTACGCTCAGCAGGCAGCTTATCCACACAAGCGCATGCGTTGCCGCTTCCAAGCTTAAGCTTCAGAGAAGCGTTGAGGAAAGGCCAAAACACCCTGACGTTGAAGTCTCCTACGCCGTGTTGCACCCTAAAATGCTGAAGGTCACGCGTGGAATGCTGAGGGTTTCAACGGCGAAGGGCGAGTACTGCTACGTTGAGCTTAAGCCCAGGAACAGATACCAGAAGAGGCTGATCGAACAGGCTGAGGAAGGCCTATGGCAAATAGGACAAGCAGTTTTGACGAAGAGCTGGGTTATGATACCTTTCACGTGCGAGGAACTTGACGAAACAGCCTTCCACGCGATAGAGAAACTCCTCGCGGAGCCAACTGCTCCCTGACTGCTGGGCAACCGGAGAACTTTTCACACCGGCATGAAGGCGATCTCCTTAGGCTTAAGGTTTTTCGGGACGTTCACAGCCCTGACGACGTTCTGTGATTGGAAAACGCGTTCAAGTTCCCATGATAAGCTTCATCATGAGGCTGGCTATCTGCGAGGAGAAGGCTATTCCGCCTGCCGCGATTGCGAGGTTCACGGTTATCCAGAGGGTGTTCTTCGCAGTTAGGTCAACGGCCTTGGTTGAGAGCATGGCAACGCATACCGATGCAGCTATGACCAGGAGGTAGCACTGGTCCACGAGCGCCTGCGGTATATGAGCTATCTCGCCGAGCATTCCAGCCTCAACGCCTGGAAGAAGCGTTGTTGAGAACGCCGTTAGGAGCGTGAACATGAGCGCAGTTATGAAGCTTAAGGCTATCGGCGTGAAGAGGCTTAGGAGCTGGTAGAGGCGCATGCTTGAACGGGTTTCCCGCTTGACGCGTACAACGTGGTTTGTGAAGTTTGTGAGCGTTTCAAGGCATTTCGCCGTCCCTCCCCCGGACTCGACGACCTGTGCTAGGAGGAAGAAGCACATTTTAGTGAGCCAGCTTCGGGTGGGGACGTCAACTTCAGCCATCCTCACGCCTAAGCTGAGCTGCTTTGCAACGCTTTTTAAAAGCGCGTCGAAGACGGGGTTGTAAGTGTTCTCCTCAGCTATCCTAATTATCGCCTTGACGATGTCGTATCCCATCTTACGGTACTCCGTCACGTCTCTGAGGAACTGGGGAAGCGCTTTTTCCATAGCGTTTATCTCACGCATCTGCAGCACCACGGTTGCTCCGTAGAACGCCGTTGCAGCTGCCAGGCTTGCCGCTATACAGAGCCAAACTGGAGTCTGCGTCAGATATGCTGCGGCGAACCCTATTGCTGCGGCTGCAAGCGCCACCCTCACGTCGCCCCTTATAACGTTGTAGGTTTTAGGCTGGCTGGAGTGGACGAAGCCGAACACTGCCACAGTTAAAAGCGGCACAACAACTGCGAGCACGAGGCTCGTCATCGTTAAAGCTTGGCCTGGAAAGATGAAGGCGGCCATGAGTATCATCATTGGAAAGACGAAGAGGAGGCTTATCGTCGTCTCGCCTATGTCGCTTGCGCGTTCAGCGTACTGCTTCCACCTGAACTCCATGTCCTTAAGGTAGTCGTCCGCCTTAGCGTCGAGGTAGGCGCTCATGTCGCCTCCTGAACGCCACTCAGAAGTGTAGCCGAGCATGAGCGTGCGCATCTTCTCGTTGGGGTGGCGCCTCCCAACGTCCTCAATGGCTTCAACTGGGCTTTTGAAGAAGAACTCAACGTCGCGTTTAACAAGCAAAGCGTCCTTCTCAATCTGCCTGAAGACGCCTTTCCCCACCACGGCTAAGAGGCTGTTGTAGAGGCTTATCCCCACGTTTTGAAGGATGCTTGCGAAAACCGTGAAGAAAGGCAATTCGTCCTCTAAGCCGCGCCTCCTATCGCCAACCATGCTTCGCAGCTTAAGCTTCGGGTAGGCAAGCGGAACGGCTGGAATGGCCATGACTGCGAGAAGCGCAGGGTGGATGAGTAGCGCCAGAACAAGTCCGAGGGGAACTGAAATGAAGAAGGCTATGAAGGCGTAGAAGAGGTTTTTGGCCGCGAACCTGTAGGGGCTTATGGTTTCGCCGGCCTGAAGGATGTCGCCTGCAAAGCTTAAACCCATCCTTTCAGCGAATCCTCTGAGCCGCTTCCGCCTTGAAACGAACCTTAAGGGAAGCTCCTCAGCCATCGGCTTAACCTTTGGCTTGGCGGGCTTAGCGACCTTTGGCCTGACCAGCCTTTTCAGGATTGGCGGACGCTTCTCCATGGGAAGCGCAAGCGTTAGGTCTACGGCGATGAATATGATGAGGCTTATCGAGAACCCGAGGAGGAAAGAGGCAAGAAGCTTCGCGTATGTCTCCTGAAGCGGCGACTGGAAGAAACTGCTTGGAAGCTGGAAGACCACGCCGCAGAAGATCACGCTGATTATCACTGCAACTGCGAAGTCCACGTATAGGATGAACCTTCCAAGCTTCACCTTATCCCCTTCCTCTTAGCCACATAGAAGCGCCTGACAGCCTCAGCGAAGTCAGGATAGCTCAACTTCCCCTCCTCCGCAGTCTTCCCCAGGAACTCCGCTCTCCTGTTCAGCTCCTCAGCCAGCTCGCTGTCCGTCCATCCCGTCAGCCTCTTAACAGCCTTAAGCCTGTAGCTCTGCTTCACAATGGCTTCAGCTTCGTCGGGCGCAAACGTGTCGTTCCTCGCGTTCCAAGTGAATGTGCGTTTAAGCTCAATCCTGCCGTCCTTAGGCTCAACTTCGGTTATTTCGAGGACGCGCCTAACCATGCTTCCGTCAGGCATCCTGACGCGGCCCAAGAGGACGAAGCTCCATATCAGCATGAGGTTTCCCTCAGGCACGTCCATGGGAGGACTCTTCATGCGTATGATTGCGGCTTCGGGGCCTTCACCGTGGATTGTTGCGAGGCAACCGTGTCCAAGAGCTGCGGCCTGCACAAGAGCTCTTACCTCCTCGCCCCTGACCTCGCCTACGGTTATGTAGTCCGGCCTGTACCTGAGCGAAAGCTTGACCAGATCCATGAGGTCTACGTCGTACTTCGCCTCGGTTATGCTGTAAGTGTGCCTGGCCTTGAACCTCTGCCAGCTCTGGTGCGGGATTCTGAGCTCAGGCACGTCCTCGATTGTGCTTATCTTAAGCGCAGGGTCTATCATGGTGAGGAGGCAGTTAAGCATCGTGCTTTTGCCACTGTTGCCGCACCAGAACGCTTTGCCGTGCCTCCTAACGTACATCAGGTGGTATTTCGGCAGTTCAAAACAGTAGACTTGGCCTGCGTATTGAACTGTCTGCGGTTTTCTGTGCTGATAGTTGAAGCCTGGCTCGGCGCTGGTTGTCCGAACCTCGTAGACATATCCCTCTTGAACGCTGTGCCTCCTTACGCCATGAACCGTCAATGTTTCGATGGTGCGTCTCCTGCTTTTTTTGATGTGTACGTTGGCGGCTGCGCCGCTTTTAAGCAGGAGTTCTTGAAGGTCGTCGGCGAGCCTTTTTGAGGTGGTGCGGAAAATGCGCTGTCCCTTGTGAACGCCGCCGTCGCCCATCAGGAAAGTGTCGAGAAAAACTTCGATCAGCCTAGGTGAAAGCTCTTTAACATATGAGGGAACAAACTTCTCCTTTGATTGACCAAACTGGGACAAGTATCTGTAAAGCCTTTTGTCGTTTATCTCGTAGTTGTACGTTCCCCGAGAGAGGGGTTGCTCACGCTTACAATATTTGAACGGTAGCTTATTAAGGACTTCTTCAAGCTCCATACAGCGTTTCTTCTGCGTGATGATGACGCGGTAATGAGTGTTTCCATCCTTATGCAAGCATCCTTCAGAAAGCCACCACGCCAAGAACTGGAGCCAAAGTTCCATGGGGATCTCCAAGCTTTGGTAGCGCTCATCCACGCCTAGCAGTGTGAAGAATTTCCTTTCTTCGCCTTCCCACGCCCCGTCCTTCTTAAAGTGCCAGTCGAGACGGAGATCCGAGGCTTTCCTGAACTTGAACCCTCCGCGCCTGCCTTTTACGTACATGTTGTGGTCTGGGGTTACGCAGAACTCCACGGCTCGTCCCTTGAAAAGCACCATTGGGCCGCTGTAATTGTAAACAAGCTTCCTGACAGGCTTCACGTATTCCATCCTGTTCGTCTGCGGGTTCATCGTCAGTATTTCATCGTCTTCTCTGGCTTCCGGAAAAGGAACCCAACCACGTCTCGTCAACACTTCAGTTTCAGCGTCGTAGCAGCCCATGGCGCCTATAACCATAACGAAGCCCTTGTACTCAACCTGAAGCCACAAGTAGGCTGCCATGAGCGGAGTAAGCGTCTTAAACTTCAGAAGGTGCGCCATGCTGAACGGAGCCTCGGGGAACTTCCTAATCGAGACAGAACTGCCTGGGAGCGTGACTTCGTCGGCGAAGGTCACCGCAATCCTGTGTCCCTCTTTAGTCATGGCGTCAGCCATGGGAATCGCAACTGTAACGGACTTTCCGGCCCTCTGCGCCAGGCGCTGCACGTAGTTTCTGAGCGTGTCCTCGCTTCCGAAGACTATGTTTGTCTGGAGCCAGTCGTACTGGGTGAAGCGCCTGTGTATAACGGCCACGGGGACGGCGTAGCTTGTTACGGATATCTCCTCTATGTCTGGGTCAAGCATGGCGACGTGGAGCGGCCCGTAGCCGAAGGCGTCCCTCGCTATGAAGTACTTCAGCTTCTGGAAGCTCTTTTGGACGGGTTCAATTATGCCGAGATCCTCAGCCGACTCCCATATGAAGCCCTCAACGTACTTCATAGGGTCCTCAACTTTTGCGGCCGGCTTCATGCTGTAGTACAGGCTTTCCATGAGGAGGCTGTAGAGGCGCTGCTCTTCAGGCGTGAGCTCAGGCTCAGCCACGAGGTAGAGGCCCCTCCCTTCCTGGTCCGCGACGAAGACGTATGCGGACTCCACAGGGTACTTTTCGAGGACCTCGCCTTGGAAAGTGGCGACCAGAGGTTCAGCCTTAAACTTCAGCTCCTCAACCGAGGCGGGCTTCTTCCCGCCGAACAGCCTAAACTTCAGAGGCACCACCGAAAGGTTTGCGCGTCAAAACTTAAAAACGGTGTCTTTCAAAGCGGAGCCTCCGAAGCTTCTCCACGATTTCAGCCCCTTCAGGTGAACTACCCCTCGCTATCGCAAGGGGCTTCCTGCTTCAATGATGAGACTTGCTGGCACAAAAGCCAGTAGAGGTCTCATCTCTGCAGGCGTCTCAGGGCTATCCCATCCCCGCATCTTTATTCTATTTGCCGAAATCCAATCCCTCAAGGGATTTTCATAACTTAGCCCTTCTGATGTGCCTCTCGGGTTCACCTTCACCACTAGAGCTCCAGCGCTCGCAGCCTTGAACTCCAGCAGTTGAAGGAACTTTCCCCAAGAAGCATCAAGTATCTTTTGGGCTAAGTTGCGGTTTCTAACCATATTTGCTATGCTCAGATTTTCAACACAGATAACATCATAGTCGTTAATGTAGAATCTTGAAAGTTTATGTAGGAAGTCATCCCTTTGGCTTGTCAGTTTCTCATAGAGTTTAGCGAGTTTCATCCTCTGCTTTTCATAGTTCTCTGAACCCTTCTTCTTCCTTGAAAGCCAATGTTGAGCAACTCTTATTCTTTCAAGTGTTTTCTCATAGAACCTTGGGTTCTCAATCTGTCTGCCTTCGCTATCTGCTAGAAAGTGATTTATTCCCATGTCAATTCCTATAGTTTTCTTCCGCTCCCTTCGTATGATGCCGACCTCTTTCTCAACGCATATGCAGGCAAACCACTGCCCCGAATTATGCCTTTTGATTATCACCTGCTTTATTTCACCCTCAACCACCCTGTGGAGTCTTATCGGTATGTCGCCGATTTTGGATAGGCGTAGCAGGTCAAGCCTTTTTCCAGTCTTTACCAACCTGAAACCACTTTGGTTGTAGATGAAGGTTTTATACCACCCTTCCCCTTTGAACCTTAGCCTTCCAACTTTCTTGCCGTTTTTCTTCAATTGTGATAAAGCCTTTAGGTTTGAATATAGTTGTTGGAGAACCATCTGCAATACTTTTGAGTAAACTTTATTCAGCTCAGGCTTTTCTGTTTTCAGCTTTGGTATTTTTTGAGAACATCTAAGGGTACTTGTCCTGTTGTCGCTAAAAAGTAGGAAGGAGACCAAAGCACCCCTTTCCACAGTTTCTCCTTTACTTCAGGAAAGTTCCTCTGAATTTCTCTGGATGTTATAGTTTTCACAGTGTTGATATATCTTGGAATATCTAATGTAGGTTTCGCCTTGAAAATCATGTGGAAATGGTCTTTAGCACACTCAATATTTAGAACGCCCACCTCAAAATTCTCACTTATTTCTCTTATTTTTTCCTTCAAAAAGTCCACCATTCTCTCATTTTCAAACACCTCCCTGAGATATTTCACCACTTGAACAAAATGATGCTGAAGAGCTTTCATCCCCAAGCTTTCGCAAGGGGACTTCCCGCCGATATAGTTAAAAAGAGAAGATCAAAAAAGCCGAGTTGAGCCTTCAGAACTTGAAGCTTCAACGCGTGAAAAATAGAAAAATGGGGTTTAGGCGGTTTCAGCCGTCCTTTCAGCTTGCGGTCTCCCTGCGCCTGATGCGGAGGAGGTTGAACGCTGAAAGCGCTGCTGCGACGATGGAGAGCGCCAGCACGGCGTAGATGAGCGTGTTTAAGCCTGAAACAGCCTCTGAAGCGTTCTCAGCGGACTGCTGCGCTGACGCAACTGCGACTTTGAGCTGTCCTATGCCAGGTATGACCACGTCTGCCACATTGCCATGTATAGCTATTATTTTCCCTCCCATGTCCTGAAGCGTTGCGTTCACTGGTCCCAGCAGCGTCTGCATCTGCACTATAGCTTCGCCTTTAGCGTCCACTATAAGCTGGATCACGTTCGCTCTCAAGTCCGCGAGGCTGACCTTCAGCTCGCCTACAGCCGTGTTCAAAGTTGCAACTCCCTCTTGGACTGAGACGACTGAAGCGTTCAAAGCGTCCAGGTTTGCCTTCAGCTCCGCTTTTCCGGCGGCGATCTCCGCGATGACTTCTCCTTTGCAGTCAACTATGAGTTTGGTTATGTTCGCGTTTGAGTTTTCAATGAAGGCCTTGAGCTCGTCGAGCTTCACGTTCATCGTTCCAAGGGTGGTTTCCATTTGCGCGAAGCCGCCTTTCAAGTCGTCTTTGACGCCGACTATGGTTGCGTTCACTGCGTCCAGTTTAGTGCTCAACGTGCCTATCGCGGTCTGGACGGATGCGACGCCGTCCTTTACGTCAACCACTGTGGCGTTGAGCGCTGCTAGGTCAGCCTTGATTTCTCCTACGCCGGCCTGTATGGTTGCAACTCCGTCCTTGATCTCGACGATCATAGCGTTAACCTGCGCGAGCATAGATTTCAACTCTGAAACGTCTGCCGTGAGCGTTCCAAGGCTTGTCTGTATGATGGCAACGTTGTCTTGGATGCTTGTGACCTTCGCGTCGAGCAGGTCCAGCTTAAGCTGGATCACGCCCAGCTTAGTGTTTACCTCGGCGAAGCCAGACTGGGTTACGCTTACGAGGCTGGCTTCAAGCTGGTCAAGCCTAGCCATAACGTAGTTGTGGTTTGCCTGTATCAGGAGGTAGAGCTGGTCCTGCTTGTAGGCTACCCCATCTATCTTAGCCTCTATCTGGTTGAGCCTCTGGAGTATGTAGTTTAGGTCTGCCTGAGGGATCACGCCGAAAATCCCTGAAGCGTTGAACTGCACGCCTGGGTACAGATGGAGGTGGTAGGTTGCGCTCCAAGTCCAAATGCCGGACGGAGCGCCCTTCGGGATTTCAGGCCAGAAGGCTATCCTGTCGTACGGCGCAACGTAGAAGCCGTTCACGTTGACGATGTCGTTTCCGGCGTTGACGTGGATTCCCTGAGGCGTATATGGGATGCCTCTTGGGTCGTAGACGTTGACCACTATCTCGCTTGGAACCTCAAACGGGGTTGTGCTGTTGACGTAGAAGGCTATAGTGTCGCCTGGAACGTAGAGCACAACGCTGTTCGGGTAGTTGAGCATGGCGTAAGGCACGATGACAACCGAGTGGACAATTATGGTTGCGCTTGCTGAAACGTTGTACGGGTCTTGAACAGCAAAAATCGTGTGTGTTCCGGCTGAGGCGTCCGATGGAACTGTAAACTGCGCTGTGAAGGAGCCGAGTGAATCCGTGGCTGTTTCAGCGACCAAAACGGGGTTGCTCTGGAAGCATATGCTGACGTTTGCGTTTGCTATGAAGTTGGTTCCGATGGCGGTTATGACGCTGAAGCCTGGCAGGGCTTCCCCGGTGTTCGCTGCGTCCGAATAAACTTCCAGGTTGGCTGGAGGAAGGATCTCAAAGGGGACTTCAACGTCAATGTCGTCGCTTGAGGCTCTGACGAAGTAGTTGCCAGGCGAGGCTTCAGGCACTGTGACGTTAACTGCGAACCAACCGCTTTGGTTGGTCTGCACGGTCGCGACGGGAACGCTCCAAGTTGAGTTCTCGAAGGCTATGATGAAGGTTTCGTTGATAGTGAGGCCGCCTGAAACTCTAACGATGGCGTTCGGCGGAGCCTTGTCGGGAACAACAGTTATGCCCCGGTAGCCTATGTGGAACATGACTTCAGCCTGAAGCGAGCCGCTCCAGTAGGCTCGCACTTTGTAGTCACCTTCGCTCCACGCTGGAACCTTGAAGTTACATGAGAGCGCGCCTGTGGCGGGGTCTGTCGTGGCTTGAGCAACAGTTGTTTCGCGGCCGCTGATGGGATCGTAGAACCCGATGTCGATTGTCTCGCCGTTGATCAGCCTGCCGCCGACGCTCACGATCGCGCCGCCCGGTGCAGTGTCAGGCTGAACCGTGATTTCAGGCGTTACGGTGAAGATGGCGTAGCCTGTGGCGTGGTTCTTCTCGTCCTCAACTATCACGTAGTGGTCGCCTCTGGCCGCCGGCGGAATCGTTATGTTCGCCACGTAGTTGAAGCCTTCAGCGTATCCGCTGACTAGGAAGCCGTACCGTCCATCCCAGTCCCTGATGTACTGCCAGAAGATCTTGAACTGGGCGCCTGGGTTTTCGAGCGTTCCGCTGATGGTCACGGTTGTGCCTATTGAACCGCTTGTCTGGGAGAGGTTAACGGTTACGCCTGGGTTAGCGAAGCATGTTTGAGCCGCTGAAAGCACCTGGAAGGCTAAGAGGAGAGTTATAAACGCTGAAACCGCTGACGACTTTCCTAAACGCACCATTTAGACACCATATAGGGAAGGTGTGAGAACTTAAAAAGGGAAAGTTTACCGTGGGCAGTTCAACGGGGGCTTTTTTGCCCTCGTTACGCTTGCTTCGCCTGATTTGCTGTCAAGGATACCAATAGGTTGTACTGATACAGTCTTCATAGCCGGAGGGGAGGGAGGTCGCAGTCAAAACAACCTTTATCAACCTGATTGCAATTATGTCAGAGCACGATGTACTGAAGTAGCCGGAAGAGTCGGAGCTCACGGACATTGTCTGGGCTTTAGCTCCTCCCGGATAGATCGCAACTGGGACCTCATAAACAAACATTACCGAAAGCGATACCCCGCTCATTGCACGTCCATGCACGGTTTTAACCCAGCCGCTCGCACCCATGTTCGGGTAACTGAACCATACGGAGCCCTTCTGGGGGACCACAGGAGTTTTGTAGTAGGCAATTCGTGTCACCGGGCTGTTAATCGTTATTTGCCTCACAGGATCAGTGTATCCGTCCCACCACTTGTAGAAGTGGGTCGTGTAGCCAAAAGCACTGGTGGTCTGCAGGACGGCCAGATAATACGTGTTGCTCTCGACTGCAAAGGTGATTGTTCCAGAGGAGTCCGTTGAGCCGCTGGCGTAAAGTGTTTGGGAGAGCGTGTAGAGGTACACAGACGCGCCCGAGATCGAGTAGCCGTCGCTGTCAACAACCCATACGGAGAACTGTATGTAGAAGATTGCGGCGATATACCCAGGATCGCTCATGATGAGCGGGTTGTAAACGCTGGTCCACTCGCTGTTCTGCTGGATGAGCCAGTGGTGGAACTGGTAGCCTGAATTGGCTGAGGCGGTGATCTGCTGCCTCTCCGGGTACCAGCCGCTGGATGACGGGCTAACGGAGCCGCTGCCGCTTGGATAGACGCCGTTGTAGCCGCCGAACGCGATGGCTATGTACCGCAAGTAGTACGCGGCTACGGTGCCGCCGGAAGACGGGACGGTTAGAGATCCGCTTCTAGACGTGAATATGCCCGCTGAGTAGCTCCAGTCGTAGCGCGCGTCTTGGCCAGTGTAGTAGGAGGATTCGTCGCGGTAAACGTTGCTGTACCACGTGACGGAGTGGGTTGAACCGACATCCCAGTAGAAGGTTATGCCGCTGCCAGCGGTTGCGCCTGAATAGCTTGCGCCGTCGACGACTAAGACCGTTTCCGATCCATACGCGTTCCGATATGAACCGTACTGCTGGTAATACGCCTTGAAGACGACGGGCACCCTTATATTCAGCGTATATGGCGAGTCGTGGCTTCCGCCGCAGTCGCTGGACCCCGTCACGACAAGGCTGTACGCGCCACCGGGGGCTGAGGACGAAACGGTGACGGTCATCGTGGATGTTGCCTGTGACCCGGGGGCAACTGTGACGGAGCTCGGGCTGAAGCTCACTGTTACGCCGGACGGAGCTCCGGAGGCCGAAAGGCTGACCGTCATGGAGGAGGCTGAGCCACTGACCGATGTAACCGTGGCCGTCACAGTGGTTGACGTGCTCCCGCTTGAAGGCTTGTCGACTGCGCTACTGGACGGAGTGATGGATATTGAGAAGTCGTTGATGTAAACCGTCATGGTCGCGCTTCTTTTGATCGAACCGCTCGTGCCCGTGACAGTCACCGTGTAGGTTCCAAGCGAAACGCCCGCCGGAGCGGTTATCGTCAGCGTGCTTGAGAAGGCAGGCACCCCGGAACTTGGGCTGAACGAGAAGGACAGGCCGCCAGGCGATGAAGACGCGCTGAGCGAAACCGTTACGGCTGAACCGCTGACATACACGGTTAGAGTTTTGCTTGCGCCGCGGCACAACGATAAAGCAGGAGGGTCAAAGGATATTGAAAAGCTAAGGGCGACGAAGTTTGCGGTTTGGGTTATGGAGTCGCTCATCGTCACCGAGGCTGGGTTCGCCGATCCGCTGTACGAGCCTGATCCTGAACCGGTCCAGCTGTCAAAAGCGTAGCCATTGTTGGGTGAGGCCGAGATCTGAACTGACGAGCCCGCGTCGTACCACCCTGAGCCTGGCGAGACCGAGCCGGCTCCGCTTGGGCTAGCCTGCATCGTCAGGTAGTACTGCGTCTTCCAGTTCCAAGTTATGCTTGAAGGAGCGTTTATGGTGAACGTTACGCTTGTGCCCGTGCCCGATGATGGGACGCTTCCAGATCCAGACCAGCCGGTGCAGACGTATTGAACGCCGGACCCGCCTGAAACCGGCGAAGTCACAGACGCGGTTATGCTTGTTCCCGCGTCAAACCAGCCGCTCGTAGGCGTTGGAGAATCGTAAGCAGAGGAAACGGTGAGGTAATACTGTG
>Ga0272449_1000325_pt1 | contig 57454 bp, 37 predicted proteins | sample YNPCB0241_FD_198679 | JGI IMG/M metagenome (GOLD analysis project Ga0272449, IMG submission 198679) | Hot spring sediment microbial communities from Yellowstone National Park, WY, United States - YNP-CB-024-1 | ecosystem: Environmental > Aquatic > Thermal springs > Hot (42-90C) > Sediment...
CCTGGTGACAACCCGGAAAATCCTAGGTCGATGACCACCTGTTCAGGCAGGCGAAGGGGTGGTTCCGCACTGCGAAGCAATGCCCCCCCAAATCCGCCTGCATCCAAGTTGGGCATCCTTTCGATGATGAAGGACACGGCTGGTCCAAAGTTCGGGAACAAAGGCCAGGGAACACTCCCAATCGTTGCTCCCTCTATCACCGGTAACATCCCTAATACCACATTGTCGTAAAAACCATCCCCATCAGAATCCACGCCGCTAGCAAAGTCGATAAAACCATTGTTGTTGCTATCAGGATTGGGGGGAATCGGTGCTAGGCGATACCATGGCCCTTGAAAACCAAAGCGGATACGATCTCCCGGCCGAATCAAGCCATCGGCGATCGCCCCCACACTCACTTTGGCTTTTAACGGGGCATTGGTGTCCTGAGGAGTTAGGGTCAACCGGACGCGGGCGTCTACCGATTCCCCGGCGTACGGAGGAGGCAACTCGATTTTGTGCACCACGCGGCAGGCGTTGGGTTGTTCCGGCAATCGTTCGAAAGCCACCCCCACTGGTCGGCCACTTTCGATGGCCCGCACCCGAGCCGACCCGAGCATCACATAAAGACCCCGGGCTGCCTCGCGAAGCCGGCCTTCCTCGATGTTCGGCTGAACCCGAGGAATTACCACCGCCATGAGCATAAGGATAATCCCTACAACAACAAGCAGCTCGACCAGAGTCAGCCCGCTCCGTGCCCAGCAAGCTCCGGCGGCGGAGGGCTTTCCGGGGAAGAGCATCTGAGGAAGGTCCGAATTTTCCGCCACCCTTGTAGATCTCATCCTCTGCTAATCTCCCTGGAGTTAGCGACCTTCGATGCGGTGATTGTGAATGTTGTCATAAAAAGTTGCATCTACCGGCTTTCCCAATAGGTTTACTATCCTCGACTTGCTGGCTGGATCCCAAAAGTAAAAGGGGTTTCCCACCCAAGTTAGCTCGGGGGCGGTATCACCTACGTTTTCCCGCAAATATTCCACGTCGTACAAGCCGTAAGAACCATCTGGACCCCCCGAATACACGAACGGAATGAGTCGCCAAGAACGTGGCGGGAAGTTGGTCCCCGTTGGATTTGTGTCTTCCGAGTAATCGACCTTGCGAGAATCAAACGGGTCGTAGTCGGTCTTGATGGCTTGCACTGCCAGAGCTGGATCGAAGTTGTAGTTATTGTCCACCACACGCGGTTGAATATCCGAATCCACTAAACCGGGTGCCCAGCGGAGAAAGCGGATAGGTCTCCCCCATCCGTCAACAAATTCCGACCAACCATCGCCGTCGGTATCGGCAATTTCGTAACCGGCAAACTGGTCACGGGCTGAATTGGGGCCGGTGGTCAAAATCAGATAAAGACATTCAGCCGATTCATTTTGCGGCGAGGGCTTAAGTTGATCGAACCGCCGTTGGTAAGCCCGATGCAGAGCCGGCTGAGGGACACTATGAACTTGACCATTAGGGAGAGGGAACGTGAGAGGCCCTTGTTCGATATCGCGAAAGCACTGAGGCATTTCCATCCGCATAAGATCCCGAATAGCGTTTAACCTCATTTCGGCAGCCACCCACGGGGGCAGCCCCATAGTGCTCAGCGGTACACGGCGGGTCAAAAAGTTCTCATATCGCTCCATTAGGAGGCGGTCGATCTTGGCGATCGTGGCCCGCGTGCGAGCCGCGCGAGCGGCTTCCCGCGACACATAGAAGACCCCCAAGGCCATCCCTGCCAGCATTCCAATGATGGTAATGGCAACAAGGAGTTCGGCAAGGGTGAACCCTACTGGCGACCTTCGCGGAATCCTTTGGGGAGCTGCCGCGATGTTCCTCATTCGATTTCGTCCTCCAATGTGCGGACGCAGAAGTTGGCAATATTGTCATAGTCTTCTTGAGAAAACCGGGCCCCAAGCCGACTGATGCGGAATAGCGACGGAGTTCCTGCGCCCGCGGGAACGTCTAGCCCGATTCCAAAGTGACCATCCAAACCCGGGGCAATAATCTGGAACGACTCCTGATTCCGCCAACTTCGCTTGAGCTGAAGAATGGCGAACGCCTGATCATTTGTACTAGTGGGATCAGGCAAATCTGGCCACGGTTCCAGATAGGGCACTGCTAGGCCGAATTCGGGGTGAGGTCCGGTGCTCGGGTACCGAACTACCTCGAGGACCTGGCCCACCGGGTACCCATACTCGAACCTACCCGTTTGCGGCAAGCGATAGGAACGGAAGTACACAATAGGCCCTGTAGGTATGTTCCCCACATCTGGCCGATAGCCCAGGGGACTTGTTACAACCCTTTCCCGGCGGAATTCAAACAAGGGTTTCTCTCGAGGTAAGCCGGGCTTGAAGGGATTGGTGGGGTCGCTGTGGAATCCTTGCGGAATCCACTGACTTGCGAAAGCATCTTCAGGTAGCCCCCCAAGCCAAAAGACAAGGGCAGAGGCCGGTGTAAAAGTGTCGTCGTTAATCGTCAAGTTGGGATACAGCTGTTGAAGCCCATTCAGGAATCCGGCCCACTGGGTATCGGGATCTCCCGGAGGAATTACCAGCCGGGGCCAACGTTTGCGGATGTGCTGGATGACCCGCTGCCGGGCTGCAGTCCGCAGCTCAGGCGGCGAGCTTGAATCGGTGAAAGCGAAGTCCGGGGGATACTCGCCATACTTGTCTTTGTACATTTGTACGGCAAGCTCCAATTGGCCAATTTCGCTCCGAACCACGCCGATTCGGGCCGAGGTTCGGGCCATAATGACGGCCCCGGTCAATAGTCCCGCCAGAATGCCGATGATCACGATGACCACCAGCATCTCCACCAGAGTAAAACCGGTTTTCCGGCACCCCGGGATTTTTTGCGCGCACATTTCCTCTTCTCCTGGCTCCACCGCCGGATTCTGCAACAATATCCCCTCGACTGGCCCGACCGATCCCGTTTTGCCCGGAACGGGAAGATTAGCTCAATTCAGAAATGATCGTGATCAACGGCAGGAACAAAGCGATAACAATGAATCCCACCATGCACCCCAAGATGATAATCAGCAAAGGCTCCATCAGGCTGGTGAGGGCTTCGGTGAGTACCGACACCTCTTCGTCGTAGGTGTCCGCCACCTTGTAAAGCATGGTGTCCAGTTCCCCCGTCTCCTCCCCCACGTCGATCATATTGATAACCATGTCCTCAATAACCGGCTGGTTCCATTTCAGGAGATATAGCAATAGTCCTATGGGCCCCCCGAGGAAAAACGCCCACCAAAAAGCGGTGATCAAATTAAGCCTAGGGCGAGCGTTCTCCTTCAGCGGCTGAGCAATGGTTTCCCCTTCCCGAATCGCGTCGTGAACCTTTCCGTAAAGCCGTTCAAACACTGCGTTGTTGGAGGTCTCCTTGGTGATTTGAAGGGCCTCAAGGATGGGTACCCCGCTTGCCACCAAGGTCCCCAAAGTTCGCGTCGTTCGGGCAATAATGTTCTTTTCTACCAATTGGCCGAAAATCGGCATCTTGAGCAGGAACAAATGGAATCCGTAGCGGCCGGCTTCAAAGCGGCAAGTGAGCTTCACGAACAACCAAATCGCTAGGGGTACCCCTGGAATTAAGAACCAGTAGTTCAGCACCGTGTAAGAAATGTTGATGAGGAGTTGCGTGAGGAAGGGTAATTCGATCCCGAACTCATCGAAGATCTTTTTAAACTCCGGCACAATCCGGATCATGATGAAGGTCAAAATAGCGATGGCAAAGCAGACCACCGCCACCGGGTAAGTGAGGGCCCCCTTAATTTTTCTCTTAAGGGCTTGGGCCCGCTCTTTGAAATCCGCAAGCCTTTGAAGAATGACTTCCAGTGCCCCACCCGCCTCCCCGGCCTTGATCATATTCACATACAGGCGATCGAAGGCCTTTGGACACTTGGCCATTGCTTCCGATAGGCTTGCCCCGCTTTCAATTTCGTCGCAAACATCGATCAACGCATTTTTCAGGGGACCCGGCCGACATTGGTTCTCCAAGATTCGGAGGCTCCGCAACACCGGTAGGCCGGCATCCTGCAAAATCGAGAATTGTCGGGTGAAGGTGGTAAGCTGTTTTGCACTTACCCGACCAATGGCGAACGTCTTCCGTTTTTTCCCGGTTTTTTTCTCGGCCTTTTTCGGAGCTTTTTTCTCTACGATCTTGGTAACGAAGTACCCCATCTGACGTATCGTCGCCTGAGCTTCTTCTTCGCTCTCCGCGACGATCACGTCCCGGATTTCCTTCCCGGTGGGGTCCATTGCTTCAAATTGATAGGTGGGCATGGCAAACTCCCTTTATCCGCGGAAGCCTCCGACAGGGCCCGGATCCCTCAAACCCTCACAAAAATCTTACCCTCGAATCTGCCGAAAGAATGAAAAATGTGCTTGATAAGCCCTCTTCCACCTGGTGTCAAAAGGGTTAACCCACTTCCAGCACCGTCTCCCGGATTACTTCTTCGCAAGTAGTGGTTCCATCGAAGATCCTTCTGAGTCCTGCCTCCCGCAACGGCCGCATACCCTGTTCCAAGGCGACCTCTCGGATTTGTTCCGTCCCGCCTCCTCGGTTGATAACGTCGCGAATCTCGTCATTCATTACCATCAATTCGAAGATTCCCGTGCGACCTTTGAACCCTGTGCTATTGCAATGCACACACCCTCGACCTCGGTAGAACCGTTTCCCGACCACTTGCTCCGGACGGAGCCCTAACTCCATCAGGGTTTCACTTGGGGGCACAAACGTTTCCCGGCACTGAGTGCAGATCTTTCGGACTAACCGCTGAGCTAACACCGCTTCCAAAGTGGCGGTGATCAAGAAGGCCGGAATGCCCATGTCCCGGAGACGGGTGACCGTGCTCGGAGCATCGTTCGTGTGCAAGGTGCTAAACACCATATGGCCCGTTAACGAAGCCTGCACGGCAATCTCTGCCGTCTCCAAGTCCCGGATTTCGCCTACCAAGATCTTGTCAGGATCTTGCCGGAGGATGGATCGGAGGCAGTGGGCGAAAGTATTGCCAATCGTCGGATCAATCGGAATTTGCACGATTCCATCGATATCGTATTCCACCGGGTCCTCGGTGGTGATGATTTTGTCCTCGATGCAGTTGAGCTCATTAAGAGCGGCGTACAGTGTGGTAGTTTTTCCGCAACCTGTGGGGCCGGTAACCAAAACGATCCCGTGCGGCAAGTTAATGATCCGGCGGAACTCGGCCAAAATGTCCGGCTCCATCCCGAGGGCATTCAGATCGAGCATCACTACCGACCGGTCGAGGATTCGGAGCACCACGCTTTCCCCGAACATGGTCGGCAGGACACTGACCCGCAAGTCGACCGGGTGCCCACCCACCGACAAGCGGATGCGTCCGTCCTGGGGCAACCGGCGTTCCGCGATATCGAGATTGGCCAAAACTTTAATTCTGGTGACCAACGCCATGGCCAAATGCCGCGGCGGCGGGACCATCTCGTAAAGAACCCCGTCCCCGCGGAGGCGAATCTTAAACTCGTTTTCGAACGGCTCGAAATGCACGTCGCTTGAGTGGTCTTTGATGGCCAAAAGAAGGATCATGTTGAGGAGCTTGCGGACCGGCGCGCTTTCGGCCAAGGCTTCCGCACTGGTGATGTCAATCGGTCCTTCCTCGTCCAGTTCTGCCGCAGCCCGCTGGAGCTGGGGGTCCTTCTCCAGCTGTTCAATGATCGACTCCACGCTTTCCGTGCCACTGGAATAGTACCGGTCCAAAGCCTCCTGAATGTCCTTTTCCGTGGCTACCACCGGCCGAATCTCATACCCCAGAAAACTCCGCAATTCATCGATCACCGACAGTTTCTGGGGTTCGCACATTGCCACTGTCAGGGTGTTATCCTTGAAAGCAATTGGGATAATCCGGTAAAGCTGAGCCATCGGCTCAGTCACTTGAGAAAGGACCTCTGGCGGGATCGTCATATCCCGCAACCGAACCAAGGGCAGGCCCATTTGTTCGGCCAACGCCTGAGCTACCTGCTCCTGGGTGCAAAAACCGAGTTCGACGGCGATTCGGCCGAACAACTCCCCCGGCCGGTGTTGCTGTTCCTCCAGGACAATGTCGACCTGTTCTTCGGTAAGATACCCCAAATCGACAAGAATTTGACCAATGCGACGCAGAGCCATAGATCGTCACTCGCTCTCAAGCCAACCGCGATGGGTTCGCTCAGTCAGTCAGATGTTCCCTCAAAGCTACCAAAATTCGGGTCACCTCCCCACCAAAGTCCCAGCAAGTGGGGATCGACGGCTGGCACAATTTCCCTAGCACCTTCTGATCGTATTTGCCCGGCCGACATACTCGGGGTGTCGAAATGCCTGCCGGTGTCGGCTCAGTTTTAGGTTTGGGGTCCTGCTCCTCAGGGGATCAGTCTTCTCCCCGAGCTTGCTCGCGGGCCAGCCGTTCGCGAGCCTCCTCCTCGTCCTCCAGAATTCCCCGTTCTGCCCGGGCGATCCGGGCAGCCAGTTCATCCGGGGACTGAGCCTTCATGAGCACATCCTTCTTATCCACCAATCCTTTCCGCCAAAGCTCGAACATATGGTCGTCCAACAGTTGCATCCCGAGCTTATGCCCGGTCTGAATGGCGGAGTTAATTCGGTACACCTTGTTTTCACGAATTAGGTTAGCGATGGCCGGAGTCACCACAAGCATTTCGAAAGCTGCAATCCGGCCCCCGCCTTTTTTCGGCAAGAGCGTTTGCGACACAATCCCGATGATCGAGGTCGAAAGCTGCGTCCGGATTTGAGCCTGTTGAGAGGGCGGAAACACGTCGATGATTCGGTTGACCGTTCCCTGAGCCCCCGTCGTGTGAAGCGTAGCGAAAACGATGTGACCGGTTTCGGCTGCAGTGATGGCCGCCTGGATGGTCTCTAGGTTCCGCATCTCGCCCACCAAGATGACGTCGGGGTCTTGTCGCAAAGCACGCCAAATGGCTTCCTCGAAACTGGGAACATCCACCCCGACCTCGCGTTGGTTGATCGTCGATTTCTTGTGGGTGTGGTAGAACTCGATGGGGTCTTCGATGGTGATGATGTGATGGTCAATGTTTTCGTTGATATAGTCGATGCAGGCCGCAAGTGTGGTTGTCTTTCCGGAACCCGTCGGCCCAGTCACCAAAATCAGTCCCCGCGGCCGCATGATGAGTTCTTTTAGTACCGGCGGTGCCCCCAGTTCGTCCAAGCTCCACATTTTGGCCGGGATGAGCCGAAGGACCATCCCGACGTAACCCTTTTGTTTGAAGACCGAAACCCGGAAACGGCCTTGATTGCCGAACGCAAACCCGAAGTCCGATCCTCCCCGCTCTTGAAGTTCTTGCTGGCATCTTTCTGGGGTTATGCTTTTCATGAGAGCCACCGTATCCTCGGGCTCCAGAACCTTCGTGTCCAGGCGGACCAGCCGGCCGTGCAGCCGAATAACCGGCGGTTGCCCTACGGTAATATGAAGGTCGCTAGCCCCTCGATTCACTACAGTTTGGAGAAGTTTGTCGATTTGGATAGTTGCCATTTCGCAGACCTCCTTTGAGGGAAGGAGAACTCTCCTCCAAGTTTGCCGGGGAAGCAGACTTTGTCAGTCGAAAAAGTTGTGTTGGATAACTGGACCGAACGGACTTCTGTTTCGTCGTCAGTGATCGTTGAAAAAGACCAACCCGTAGCCGGCGATCGGGGCTCCTCCATGGGATAGCCACCCATTTTTTCCCGGGGTTAACCCGCGCCTCAATTTCCTGAAGGGTAGCCCGGTCCCCTCCATGGACATGCCGAGGCTATTATTCGGTTTTTGCTCCTGGCCGAAAGGGCGTCGAGGTCCCTCCCGATTTGCCCGCCGGATACAACCTATTTGGCCACGAATGCCTCCGACTCTCCAATTGATCCTTTTGTGCATAAAGTACAGCCAAAATAACCGGCGAGGCTTGTCGAATTTATACCACCGCCTCCTCGAGCTTCGCGACTCGGAACAGCTCCTCGAGGGTGGTCATCCCCTTCATAACTTTTTGCAGTCCATCCTGGAACAACGTCTTCATTCCCTCCTCGACCGCCACCCGCCTAATCTCCGCGGTGGGGGCTTCGTTAAACGCAAGCTCCCGCAGTCGCGGCGACATTACCATCAATTCGAAAATTCCCGTCCGGCCTTTGTACCCGGTCCGGTTGCAGACCTCACACCCTCGCCCCTTGTAGAAGGTGATCTTCGATGCCATCTCCGGGGTGATTCCCGCCGCTCGGAGCATCGACTCCGGCGGATTGTATGGTTGCTTGCATTTTTCACAAACAAGGCGAACTAACCGCTGGGCCATGATGGCAATGATGCTGCTGGAGACCAGGTAGGCAGGTACCCCCATGTCAATCAGACGTGTAATAGCACTGGGCGCATCGTTCGTATGGAGCGTACTGAATACCAAGTGTCCAGTCAGCGAAGCCTGAATTCCCATCTGTGCGGTCTCGAGGTCCCGCATCTCCCCCACCAAAATCACGTTGGGGGCCTGGCGGAGCATAGCCCGGATAACTCGGGCGAAATCCAGACCAATTTCGTGCTTAATCTCGACTTGGTTTACACCGGGCAGGTAATATTCCACCGGGTCCTCGGCTGTGATAATCTTGCGGTCAGGGGTATTCAGCTCGTTTAAGGCGGCATACAGCGATGTAGTCTTTCCGGACCCGGTCGGGCCGGTGACTAGGATAATCCCGTTCGGCCGGCGAATCAGCTGGTTAAACTTCTGATAGTCTTCCTCAGAAAAGCCCAGTTGTCTTAGTCCTATCCTGATATTTTCTTTGTCCAAAATCCGCATTACGACGGACTGGCCGTGGTTGGTCGGGATTACGCTCACCCGAAGATCCAAATCCTTATCACCAACAGTAACTTTAATCCGACCGTCTTGAGGCCGCCGCCGCTCGGCAATGTCTAGTTTTGCCAGAATCTTAATTCTGGAAAGAACCGCTCCCAAAAGCCGCCGGGGCAAGGCATCTCGCTCCATCAACCGGCCGTCTATCCGATACCGGATTCGGATACGATCCTCGAACGGCTCAATATGAATGTCCGAGGCCCGCATTTGCACCGCTTCACTGATCATCAGGTGAACCAAACGGACGATCGGAGCTGCAGACTCATCGATGATTTCCTCCACGCCCCGAAAGCCTTCCTCCGTCTCTGTGAAATCCACGGCGGTGTCCGTGAACTCTTGGAGCATCGAGTCGGCACTTTCTACATAGGTTTGGCCATAATACCGGTTGATGGCCTCCAAGATGGCCTCGCGAGGGGCTAAGACCGGTTGGATGGAGCGGTTCAAAATGAAGCGGAGCTTTTCTAATGTCTCGTAGTCGTTCGGATCGCTAATGGCGACCTTCAGTTCGCCGTCTTCCTCCGCGAAAGGCATAATGACGTTTTCGCGGGCCACCGATTCAGGTACCAACTCGACCACACTTGGGGGGATAACGGCCTCCCGGAGATTCACATACTCCAAGCCGTGTTCCTCCGCGAGGGCCCGGCAGATTTCCTCCCCTGTGGCATAACCCAATCGGATGAGGGCCTCCTGCAATGACATGTTGGCGTTTTTGGCCAACTGCTCTGCCTCTGCCAGTTGCTCCCGGCTGACAATCCGCTGGTGGAGTAGGATTTCCGCGAAATCGCGTTTTCGCTTGACGGCCATTGGGAGATCTCCTTCCCGGTGCCGTTTCTGAAAGTTTGAACAGACATTATCGTTAAACGAGAGTCTTCAAGGGAAAGCAGCCCACCGGCCAGAATACAATCTTCGCCTTCTTTTACCCTAATGGTGAACCTTATTGCTGTCAATGGGCTTGTTTCAGGGTCTTTTTCCCGCGAGGCAACTTGTGATCTTTTCCGACCAAACGAACCGGGGACTCCATCGGGTATACCGGAGACTGCATGACATATTATGAGCTGGCTTAGGAAGATTCGGCAGAGTCAATTCATGAAAGCCGATGGTGCTCGGAAGTAGGGTTAAAGTCGGGACATTTGGGTCTCCTGTGAAGCCGTTTTGGGCACGCATACGGCTTGCAAGGTTACTCCTTTTCCCGGGTTGATCTGGCTCCTAGGACAAAGATTTTCCCCAGTGCTCGGTGATTTTCGGCAAAACTCCAGCCGGCTATTGGCGAGGAACGATTCTTGGCATTGCCCGATGGACACCTTCAGGCTGGGGGAACCAGGGGCTATTCATCTGCAGCGGGCAAAGGTCGTTTTCAACCATCCCCTAACATTCATATAATCTCCCCGTCAGGTCCTCCGGTGATTGTTCAAATAGGTTCACCCAGGGCCAAGGTAGCGGGGAATTCCGGAGACCACTCTCAGCAGAAAGTACATAAGTCTTTTTTAATGCACCCGGTCTCGCAGGAACTGCTCGGAGCGTGGAAGTCCGATGGATCAACTTCTGCAAACCCCTTTATACGAGTGGCACAAAGCTCATGGAGCAAAAATGGTCCCGTTTGCAGGCTGGTGGATGCCCCTACAATACACCGGCATCATCGAAGAACATCATGCCACTCGGAATGCTTGCACCATTACTGATGTTTCCCACATGGGGCGTTTCCGTTTCGAAGGGGCAGGTGCCGGTGATTTTTTGAACAGACTGCTTACTCGCAAGGTCCTAGACGCCAAATTTAACCAGCTCCGCTACTCCTTAGTGACCAACACCGACGGGGGGATTTTGGACGATGTAGTGCTCGGATACTTTAGGAACCCACTGGGCCAGCCTTTTTATCTGCTTGTGGTCAACGCAGCCAATCGCGGAAAAATTTGGTCTTGGATCCACAACCACCGGGAGAATTTGGGAAGGAGCAGCCCACCGCCCAAACATTTCCTGGTGGACGATGTTACCTTCCTCTGGGCGATGTTTGCAATTCAGGGACCGCAAGCCGCCGCAGTGTTAGAGCCTTTGGTAGACTGCGACCTTGCTTCGGTTGGATACTACCGAGGAACCCTCGTCCGGTTATTACACCCCAGGGCTTGCCGGCAAGGGGCCATTCTCACTCGGACCGGCTACACGGGGGAAGACGGCTTCGAACTGATCGTCGGTGCGGAGATTGCGGTGGCTATATGGGAGGTGATCTTAGAGTTGGGCAGACCCTTCGGCATTATGCCGGCAGGACTGGGAGCAAGGGATACCCTGCGGCTGGAGGCCGCCCTCCCTCTTTACGGAAATGAACTTACCGAAGAGGTCAATCCTTGGGAAGCAGGGCTCGACTTTGCCTGCGATCTCGAGGGCCGGGATTTTCCTGGTCGCGAGGCCCTTGTCAGGCTCCGGAATGAGCCTTTAAAACGACGATTAGTATGCATGGAGATCCTCGGGAAACGGATTGCCCGACCGGGGTACCCTATAAAGCTCCACGATCATACGGTGGGTGTGGTTACAAGCGGGAACTATTCACCCACCTTGCAAAAGCCGATTGCTATGGGATTCCTTCCGCCTGAGCTGGCGGAACCGGGAACAGAAGTACAGATTGAGATTCGGGGTCAATTGGAGCCGGCTCGAGTTGTTCCGAGACCCTTTTACCGGCGAGCGAAACCTCGGGGATCTGTCCGGTAGAATTTTTTGTGCCATCGAGGTACTCGTTGCGACCTTCTGATATCAAAACGAGTTCATGGGCCCAGGAGCCGGCATGTTCGCGGGCTTGATCCCGGGTTTTAGGGGCCTTTTGGCAAAACACGAATGCGAAGTAACCAGATCAGAGTTGCAGTCGGAGGCGGTCTCCGCCAAACGGTTGGCAGGCTTGCCTTCGGAAACAACCTGCCAGGGTAGCAATAGGTAAGGAGGATATCTTCATGGATCCCGAACAACTACGTTATACCTCCACCCACGAGTGGGTCGCCTTGGGAGAGGAAAACGGGGTTCCGGTGGTCACCATGGGGTTGACTAGGTTCGCGGTGGACTCCCTGACGGACCTCGTGTTGGTAGAGCTTCCTCAGGTGGGTCAAAAGGTAGAAGCGGGGAAACCCCTAGGTGTGGTTGAATCCGTCAAGGCCGTTAGCGATATTTATAGCCCCGTCGATGGTGAAGTCATCGAAGTCAATCAAGCGGTGACGGAGAATTTGGATCTCCTCAGCCAGGATCCTTACGGTTCGGGATGGCTTGTAAAAATTAAGATTGCAGAAAATCGCCTCCCGGATAATCTCCTGGACTACAAAGCCTATCAGGAACAATGTGCAAGCGAAATGCACTAGTCCCGGGATTGTCCAGGACTCCATCGGCGTTTGAAATGCAGGGGTGTGAGCGGAGGCAATCCCCTCCGCAGGGCCGGCCGAAAGCAGCGTCGTACTCGTCCGGTCTTTTTGGGGTATAGCAAGTATTCCTTGAAAGCATCTGGGTAAAAGTTCGTTGAAAATATTCGGAAAAAACGTTGGGCTTCGAAACGGGGAAAGTTGGGTTGTCTGTTTTCCCCACGGGAAGTTTGAGGTGAGAATCTGGGTTGTCTATGTTCGTTAACAATCCCTCATCTGCCGTTCAGGAAATGCTCGCCGCCATTGGGGTGGCAAGTCTGGAAGAACTCTTCTCGGAAATTCCTGAGGAGTGTCGGGTAAAAGGAGCCCTAGCTCTCCCACCGGCTTTGAGCGAGCTAGAGCTTGAAAAGCACGTCCGGGAACTTGCCGAGAGGAACCGTTCTGCCCAGCAAACCCTCTGCTTTCTTGGGGGTGGGTGCTATGACCATTTTGTTCCGGCGGTGGTTGATGCCCTAAGCTCCCGGCCGGAATTTGTGACTGCCTATACCCCTTATCAGCCGGAGGCAAGTCAAGGGACCCTCCAGGCCATGTTTGAATACCAAAGTCTCATCGCCCGGCTTACCGGCATGGATGTCTCCAATGCCAGTTTGTACGATGGGGCTAGTGCCGCGGCAGAAGCCGTCCTTATGGCATTGGAGATCACCGGCCGACGTCGGGTGTTGCTAGCGGGAACGATCCACCCGGAATATCGGCAAGTAATCCAGACCTATTTGCAGAACTTTGGAGCCGAGATTTGCCTTCTCGACTATCGACGTGGTACGACAGATCCTCATGAGGTTGCGGGTTCGGCCGGCAAAGAGACCGCTTGTCTTGTGGTGCAACATCCGAACTTTTTTGGTTGTCTTGAGCCGATGAACGAACTTTCGCATGTGATTAAAGCTTCAGGTGGACTTTTCATCAGTATCTGCTATCCCATAAGTTTGGGGTTACTTCGGCCACCAGGTCACTATGGGGCGGATATCGTTGTGGCCGAGGGGCAATCCTTGGGCATTCCTATGAGCTATGGCGGCCCATTTCTCGGGATTTTGGCCACGCGAAAGGAATTCGTCCGCCGAATGCCCGGCCGGCTGGTGGGGCAGACGGTGGATCGGCAAGGCCGAAAGTGCTGGGTGCTGACACTTCAGACTCGGGAGCAGCATATCCGTCGGGAAAAGGCCACAAGCAACATTTGCACCAATCAAGGGCTAATGGCCTTGCGGGCCACGGTGTATCTAGCTGCTCTCGGACCGGCCGGCTTGCGGCAGCTTGCCGAGCTTTGCCTGCAAAAAGCCCACTATGCGGCAGCAACTGTGGGAAGTATTCCTGGCCTATCCTTGCGGTTTTCCGCACCCTTCTTTCACGAGTTTGTGGTTCGGGATGGAACCGGAAGGGTGCAGGAACGTCTTGCTGCTGCCGCAGAGCAAAACATCCTCGTGGGTCCGTGGTTAGGACGTTGGTTCCCGGTGCTGGCAGACTGTTTCCTGGTAGCGGTCACAGAAAAGCGAACTCGCGAAGAAATCGATCGGCTGGCCGCAGCTCTTCAGAGTGTTTGACGTTCCTACGGATTGCATAGTGCCGCTTGCGGCTGATGAGTAGCGAGAGAAAGTCCAAAAGAATATTGCGATCATCTGTACATTACGCGGTCATTCTCGGATCAGGAAGGGGAGTCCCTGGATAATCTATCGGGCATGTGTAACCGCCCTTTATAAGCAAAAGCCGTGCCCAAATACGACGGGAAACTATCCGCAAATTGGGCCATGCTTTTTGATGGTTTAGAGAAATCAGAGTTCCTGAGGATCTTCCAGGGGTAGCTTTCTTCCGGACTGGCTAAATAGTCCATGTGGGTGTGCGAAGGGAGAGTGCGGCTCCGACAAGATCGGGAGTTCGCAAAGGAATAACCAAGTGGCCTATCGGGACAGACTGTGCCAGGTGGTTTTTCCGGCTATCCACTCTGGATGTTTTTAGCTTTGGGAAATCCGACGGAAGTAGAAGAACATTCTTAGTGGAGGAAGCCATCCTAAGAGTTTTCCTGAGCAAGGAGTCCGAAATGCACGAAACCTATGGTCCGCGGACCATTTTCGAACTCCATAAACCTGGCTGTACATCGGTCCGTTGGCCGGAGTGTGATGTCCCAGCCAAGAGCGTCTCAGAACTTCTTCCTGCCGAGGCATTGCGGGACGGGCCGGTTCCTCTCCCGGAGGTGGCGGAACCGGATCTTGTTCGGCATTACAGTATCCTGGCCAGCCGAAATATGTGCGTGGATAGTCATTTTTATCCGCTGGGCTCTTGTACCATGAAGTACAACCCCAAGCGAAATGAGGCCCTGGCGGGGCTTCCGGGGCTGAGAGATTTGCATCCTTATCAGCCGGAATCCACGGTGCAAGGTTTGCTAGCAATTCTCTACCAGCTTCAACAGATGCTTGCGGAGATCGCCGGACTTGATGCCGTCAGCCTGCAACCGGCGGCTGGGGCTCAGGGGGAACTGACCGCTTTGCTCATGGCCACCGCTTATTTCCGCTCTCGAGGAGAGAACCGTCGGTACGTTTTGGTGCCGGATGTTGCCCATGGAACCAATCCGGCAAGTGCAAAGATGGCTGGGCTGGAGGTGATCCAAGTGCGAAGTTCTTCGGAAGGGCTGGCCGATCCCGAGGCAGTTGCCCAGCATTTGGGCCCGGAAACAGCTGTTTTGATGATCACCAACCCAAACACACTAGGGCTTTTCGAAAAAGAGCTCGTACGTCTTTGCCAGATGGTGCATGCAGTTGGGGGCTTGGTGTATCTGGATGGGGCGAATATGAATGCTATGTGCGGGATTGCTCAGCCGGGAAAATTCGGGGTCGATATGATGCACTTCAACACGCACAAGACCTTTAGCACCCCTCACGGAGGAGGTGGGCCAGGGGCAGGCCCAGTAGCCGTGAGCCGGCGGTTGGCCCCTTTCTTGCCTGTTCCAGTCGTAGTTTTCGAAAACGGCCAATACCGGCTGGATTATGATCGGCCTTATTCCATCGGTCGGGTGAGAAGCTTCTTCGGCAATGTCGGGGTGCTTGTTCGAACCTACTGCTATTTGCGAACCTTGGGTGCGGGGGGACTTCGTCAGGTAGCCTCCCATGCGGTGCTTAATGCCAATTACTTGATGACCCGGATTTCCCGGATACTCCCGGTGCCTTATTTCCGGCGTTGCATGCACGAGTTTGTAGCCTCGGCAGCCAAAGTGAAGGCCGAGCGGAATATCTCCGCCATGGATATCGCCAAGCGGTTGCTGGACTATGGCTTCCATGCTCCCACCGTGTACTTCCCCTTGGTGGTCCGCGAGGCACTGATGATTGAGCCGACAGAAACCGAAAGCAAGGAAACTCTCGATGCTTTTGCGGCGGCCATCGAGGCAATTTTGGCCGAGCCTCCCGAGCTTCTCCATGAGGCTCCCCACAGGATGCCGATTAGTCGGCCGGATGAAGTCCGGGCTGCTCGACAGCCCATTCTTACCTGGCAGGAGGATGGGCAGTGAAAGTATGTACCGTTGTTCGCGATCCGCCTGCCGGGGGTGCATGGAACATGGCCGTCGATGAGGCCCTGTTGGAGGAGGTCCACCTTCTTGGTCCCGTCTTAAGGCTGTACATGTGGTCACCTGCAACCCTTTCCCTGGGTTATTTCCAGGTGTGGGAGGACCGGCGGCTTCATCCGCCAAGCCTTTCTTGTCCAGTGGTCCGTCGGCCTACAGGGGGAGGGGCAATTCTCCACGATGCCGAACTAACCTATGCCTTGGTGCTGCCTGCGGAGGATGTGTGGGCCAAAGGCCGGGAAAGACTCTACCTCGCGGTACATCGGGCCATTGCTTCGGCCTTAAGGCATTGGGCGGTGGAAGCTACCGTTTACCAGCCGCCGAACCTACTTGGTGCCTCCTCGGGAAAAATTCCCGAAGAAAGGTTGCAGCACCCGATGGGAATTCCGGAACCAGAAACCGGCTCGGATTGCGGGCCGAACCTCGCAGAGATCGGATGCACTGCGGCCGGAAGGAATCCCAAGGATCAGCCTTTTATGTGCTTTAGCCGCCGGTCTTGTGGGGATTTACTCGTAGGTTCGGCCAAGATTGCCGGCAGTGCTCAACGGCGGACCAAAACTGGCATCCTTCAGCACGGAAGTATCCTCCTGGCCCGATCGCCTTTTGCTCCGGAGTTTCCCGGCTTGGCCGAGGTGACCGGTATGCAGATCTCCCCCGCCGAGCTGGCCGATGCCTTGATCGAAGCTCTTGCCGAAGAACTTCAGGTGACGATGCAGCCTGCTTCTTTGCCGGTTTCCGTCTTATCCCGGGCCCAGGATTTACTGGCTGCTAAATATGCTCATCCCCACTGGACGCGGCGGTCTGCATTGTCCGAGCCTCGCACCGCTTGAATTCCAGGGAATGCCCTGCTTTTTGCACGTCTCGCAAGATGCCCTGTGGACTTTTCCTGCCGTGTTTTCGCCTGTCTCTAAGTTTAACGTCTTTGAGGAATGGGTTTGGGCCCACTTCAGGCGATTGAAGAAAGAATTTGCGGTGTGAGCGAACCTTCTAACCCGGGGAGTAGGGGTCGCCGAAGGTGCCAGAAAAGTCGAGAAATTTTTCGATCGGTAAGGTTTACTTTGGTGGGCCTATAGAGTTTCCCCTAATCGTCTCCTACGATTACGAAACTTCCCCACGGCTCAATTTTCTTTTTTCTTTACCAGGGTCTTTACTCCACTGTTCAGATACAGGAGGGGCCCCAAAAAACCTCGACCCCCTCCGAACTTTTCTTTTGATTTATATCAATGCCTTGCAGGCCGACCAACCATATGGTTCCTCAAACGCTCCGCGGCAAACTGTGAGAAGCAAACCTTTGTTCATTCGGGGTCAAAGAGCGGAATTTACGGGTTCCACCTTCTTTGGGTTATGGCCCACACGTGGATGAGTGGCGAGGCCGCGGATAGAGGCACTCGGCCGAGGAAAAGCTTTCCCACACAAGTTAGGGCAAGTTTTACCATTGTCACGGGCTGAACCTCCAAGAATACCGAATGATCTAGTGCGAGGACCGTTAACGATGAGCGAGGTAAAAGACCCCTTTCGAATTCGCCGTGAGAAAAAGACCGTCAGTCTCATGATCGGCATTTTCTGCCGGGCCCATCATGGCAGTCAGGAAAGGCTCTGCTCCGAATGCGAATCTCTCTGCAGTTATGCGTTTGCACGTTTGCTGAAGTGCCCGTTTGGGGCAAATAAACCCACCTGTGCCCAGTGTCCCATTCACTGTTACAAGCCCGATATGCGGGAGCGAATCCGCCGGGTGATGCGATACTCTGGCCCGCGGATGCTTAAGTGTCATCCCATCTTGGCGGTACTTCATATGTGGGATGCTTTACGATCCCGCTGGCGTCCACCCAAACTCAGTGTGCAATCAATTCGTGTTTCTAAGGCGGGGAACAGCTTTCAGCTGGCCGGCGTGGGCGTAGGGGGGAAATCGGCCAATCCTGAGCCGAACAGGGGGGTTGCCCCAAACCACGGTTCCGAATCCTAGGGAAAGTCCCATCGGATGGAGGGGGCAAAGCATTCTGCCAATAGAGGTTATCTCTCTCATGCACATACTCCGACGGAGCGAAACCGTGGGAGGACCTGGCCAAAGGCTCAAACTGCCCGTCCCCCGGAAGGGCTTGTTACAGCTTTGTGAGCGGGTTTTCTCGGGTTTTGAGGGGGAAGGTGACCGGTGCCCCTACTCTTTGGGATTCGAAGACGGCCATCACCATTTCAATCGACCAACGGGCCTCGTACATGTTGGCCTTCGGTTGTCGATCCTCTTCCACAGAGGCGATCAGGTCTTGGATGGCCAGCACGTTGCCCCCGTGCAAGGCAGGGTCGTTAATGGTTTCCGGCTTATTTACCCCGGCAGAAGAGATGGGGACCCAATTCTTCTTCGATCGGCCAGGGGACCAGGAGGAATCCGGAAGAAAGAAAGTCTCGGGTAGTTGGCCTGTATTGAACATCTGAACAATCCCCTTCGATCCAAAGATTTGAATCCCGAAACGGGTAGGCCGGCCTTGGGCATTCTTTCGCGAATCAAAGTAGCCCATTGGTCCCTTCTGGAGCTTGTACATAGCATGAACGGTATCTCCCGCAAGCGGGCCTAGGCCTTCATTTCCCTCCTGGACATCCTCCCGCCGGATGGGCCTGCCCTCTTTCTCGACGGTTCCAAAACACCAAACGGGTTCACCACCGAAGTATTGCATCAGGTTGAACATGTGTACGCCGAGGACGAACAGGTCCTCGCCTCCCCCGCGGTGATCCTCCTTGCCTCGGGCCCGGATCTCAAGGATTTCCCCCAGCTGGCCCGAGTCAATCAGTTCATCTACCCAACGAAGCTTTGGGCTGTAGCGGGTCTGGAAAGCTTGGGCGAGTTTGACCCCCTTGGCTTCGCAGGCGGCAATGATGGCATCGGCCTCGGCAAGATTCCGGCACATCGGTTTCTCAAGATAAATCCCTCTAGCCCCCGCCTCCACCGCAGCCATAACCATGTCGCAATGTTGATCTACCCAACGTGGACAAATACTTACAAAGTCCGGCCGAACCTTCTCCAACATTTCCCGATAGTCGGCAAAACCTTGGGGAGCTTTGACTCGCTCGACGGCCTCGGCCAGTCCTTGGGGATCCGGATCGGCCACGGCAACGATCTCTGCTTGGGGGATGTCTAGCCAAGCCACATCCAGGCCATGGCCGTAGTCTCCCCGACCCGTATGGCCGATAATGCCCACCCGGTATTTTCGGCCCACCGGGGCAGGGACACTCGCCTGGCAACCCGCGGCCAAGAAAGCTGTTGCTGCTGCCCCCCGAAGCCATTTGCGACGGCTAAACCGCCAAGAAGAAAGGCACTTGCGGGCACTGGGAACATTTGTTCCGAAAAGCTGCTCGTTAGAAGGGAAGCTCTGCTCTTTCGTGCTCATGGTGCAGTCCTTCGTTTGCAAAATTTCGGCTCAAATCTGCGAAAACGTCTCTCCGATGCCTTATTTCCCGCATGCCGGTGGAGGGTTACTCCTTTGTTTTTTGGAAGGAATTCTGGAATTGGTTGGAGTCCGCGGATAACTCAACGCAGCCAAGCCGCGGGCACAATCCCCCAGTAGTTTGCTCTCTGGTTGAGATGCATATCGGGGTTTTGCGGACTGCTAAAACAGTTTAAACAGTGGAGGCTTATTATTCGGGAGGCTCGTTTTGTTTTTGGGAAGCAATGACTGGTCAACGATTTCTACGGGGAAGGGTGGTTTGCCAGCAGGTCGCAATGAAGCTTTAAGGCCTCGAAGATCTCCCGAGAGACAGCAAAGGCTGTGCCATGCCTCATGCCAGCCGGATAACGCAGTTGCTCCGTGATGTCCTCGAAACTCTGAAAATCCTTCGTTCGAATTACACCATATTGTCCCAAGGTATAGCGGTCGTAGTAGATATACCACCAGTTTCCTACCCGAAGGAGGGAAGGTCCCTCCGCCCACACCCCCGGGGGAGAAAAAGGCCGCGAAGCCGCCGACCAAGGCCCAAGCACTTTTTCCGCAAACGCGACACATAGATTTTTTGCTGGGGGATGGCGAGTCTCATTCTTAATGACCATCACGTATTTCCCATTCCAATGGGCGAGCGTAGCATCGATCACGTTAAAGCCCGGCTCATAGAAAAGCTCTACTTGGCCAAAGGTTCGCAAATCCTTGGAGGTGGTCCGGTAAATCCGATGATTCCACCCGTTGTCTCCCGCAGGAAGTGTCTCCGGAAACCGGCCTTCGATCGTCGACGACCAAAAGATCACCCATTGCTCCGTGTCGCGATCCCAGATCATCTCCGGTGCCCAGCAGTTCTTGGCCCCAGGGATCCCCTCCATTACCGGGATGAAACGTTGTTCGGACCAGCGGATTAAGTCCGCCGATTGGGCCAGTCCAAACCCCAGATCTTTCCAACCCGTGGTCCAAACGAGGTAAAAAGTTCCCTCCGGGCCCTGGACGATGTACGGATCTCGCATGAGTCGCGAGCCCACCTGCGGACTCAGAAGCGGCTTTCCGCCTGCTAGCGGCTGCCAGTGGAGGCCGTCGACACTCCATGCCAGATGAAGTCCCAATTCCCCGTTCCCTGTAAAGTAGGAGAACAGGTACACCACCTCCGCACCGTCATCCTGGGAACTATACGAGGAACCGGAAAAGAGGCCAGGGCCCAGCCCCAGGGCAACAAACGCGATCCCTATCCAACCCCCCAGATTTTTTTGGGAAAGCATTTTGAGTTTCTCCTGCTCAGTTGAGCCCTTTTCCCAAGCTTGTACCCGACGGCGGCTAACTCCCGGTTTCCACATGTTCTCATCGAACCGGGGGATTTAAGCCTCAGGAAAACCTGTCGTCAATTGCTCACTGGAAAAAAAGCAGGATTCCGGGCGGGATTTAGATTTCTTCTGGAAATTTCCGCTAGTTTGTCCGGCCAGTCGCTCATCCTGATGGCAAGAACCAATGTGAGGGTAAGATTAACCCGGATGATTCCCGATAATGCCATTGCCCCTTGGTTTCCTCGCTGCTCCACAAACTTCTCCAGGGGAACCAATGATGTTCTCGATCGGAGAAAGCTCGGATCACCCGCCGTCGGCAAGTAGCTCCCCGAAAATCGGAAAATTTTTCCAAAGCAAGTTTTCTTACCAATCTTTCCGATTCAAGATTTTGAACCGGAAGCCTGCCTCCCCACAAGTAGTACACTAGGGAAACTTGACGCGAAAAACCCGTGGACTTCCTTCGGGACACCGACCCTGGGTGAAAGTTGTCTTCTAGCTTGTGGTAGGGAATTCTGTTAGGATTGGCTAAGATGATGGCCAAGGAATTGGACGGGATGATTTGGGGACTTTATGAGGGGAGGACGACCTCGTGGCAGGTGACGGACAAGCAAAACGCAGGCGAGGGAGAGGGCCGGCGGCTGCCGAGGAAGCTCCTCAGCTTTTGGATCGACTCCCCCCGCAAAATTTGGAGGCCGAGCGAGCCGTCCTGGCAAGCCTCCTCCTGGATCCGCGAATGTGTGACGAGGTGATGCTCATCGTCCGGCCGGAGGATTTCTACCTCGAGGCTCATCAGAAACTTTACGCCCACATGGTTGCCCTCCACGAGGCCGGCCAGGCTTTGGATACCACCGTCTTGGTCGACCGCCTGAAAAAAGCCGGCGATTACGAAGCGGTCGGCGGTGCTCCCTACTTGGCAAAAATTGTGGAATCCGTCGCTGTGCCGGCCCATGCCGTTTATTACGCTCGGATTGTCCGCGATAAGTCCACCCTCCGTCAGCTCATCCATGCCACTGCCAACATCATGCGGGATGCCTACGAGGAGGCCGAGGAGCCGGAAAGACTGCTTGCCCGGGCGGAGGAGCAGGTCTTTGCCATCCGCGATCGTCGCAGCAATGATCAAGTTTTCCCGATGCACGATGTGCTGGTGGAGGCCTTCGCCCAGATTGATCGCCGGTTGACGGAGGGCACTCCCGGCGGCCTTCCGACTGGCTTCCGCGATTTGGATGATCTGACCGGCGGCTTGCACGAATCGGAACTGATCATCCTGGCAGCCCGGCCGAGCATGGGTAAGACGGCCTTAGCCACCAATATTGCCGAGCATGTCACCTTGGACCGGGGTGTACCCTGCCTTTTTGTCAGTTTGGAAATGGCCCGGCGGGAACTGGCTCAGCGGATGCTTTGCTCCTTGGGCAAAATCGATGGCAAAAAGTTCCGCTCCGGTTTTATCTCCAGTTCCGATCGGGACAAACTGGTCACGGCATCCAATCGGCTGGGCCAGGCTCCGCTCTATATCGATGACACACCGAGTCGGACGGTTTCCGAAATTGCCGCTTGCGCGCGGCGGCTCCGGCGGAAGATCGGCTTGGGCCTTGTAATCATTGACTATCTGCAGCTGATTGAACCCGACAATCCGCAGGATCCTCGTCAGGAGCAGGTGGCCCGGATTACCCGTCGGCTGAAAGCGATGGCCCGCGAGTTGCAGATTCCGGTGCTCTGCTTGGCCCAGCTCAATCGCCAGGTGGAGCAAGGTCGGGAAGGACATCGGCCGCGGCTCAGCCACTTGCGGGAATCCGGGGCAATCGAGCAGGATGCCGATGTCGTTATGTTTGTTCACCGGGAAGAATATTACTGCCACTCCCGCGAAGAAGCCGAGGAAAAGGGTGTGGCAGGAATTGCGGAGATCATCGTGGCCAAGCAGCGAAATGGCCCCACCGGCGAAGTGAAACTCGCTTGGTTACAAAAGTACACCCGTTTCGAAAACCTCCGGCAACACTACGAAGAGTTCGACTCCTACGCCGAGGACGACGCGGATTCTCCCTTCTAAGGCTCGGCGTTCTAGATTCTTGCGGGTTAGCAACAAGCCACATGCGACCGGCTTTATGAGCGATTCATCTCTTACGGACGAATTGATCCACCGAATTGTCGAGACGATTCTCACCAGGAGTGCCCCGGAGAAAATTATCCTGTTTGGTTCGGCGGCCTCTGGCGAGGCAACCGCAGACAGCGACCTCGACTTTTTTGTGATCATGAATACCACCCTGCCACCTTTAGAGCGGTCCGATAGGCTTCGGGAGGTCCTCGGACCTGTGGAAATCCCGGTTGTTTTGTTCGTCCTTACCGCACAGGAGTTCGAAGAAACCAAGGATGTTATTGGCGGGATTGCCAACACGCCTGCCAAATACGGGCGGATGGTTTATGCGAAGTCGTGAGGAGGTTATCTGGAATTTTGTCCAACCCTGGCGGACGAAGGCCGAGCACGACCTGAAGGCGGCAGAGCACCTCTTTGCTGCTTCCGAAGAATTTTGCGATATGGTGCTTTTCCACTGCCAACAGGCTGTTGAGAAGTCGCTGAAAGCATATCTCGTGCGGCATTAGATCGAGTTCCCGCAGCCCCACGATCTTGCCTTCCTGAGAACGTTGGTCAGCCAGGTGGTTGAGCCGCTTGGGGAGTAACTTGCCTTTGGGGATTGGCTCAGCCCTTTTGCCGTGTACATTCGTTATCCTGGGGAGATTTCTGGGGTGGACCCTAGCATAGCCCAGAAGGCCTTAGCAGATGCCCGCCGGGCCGGCCAAATAATCTTAGAGACGCTCGCGGAGTTCCTCAAACAAGAGAGGCCAGGGGCGTAAGCCTAGCTTGTTTAGTGCTGCGGCCAACAGTTTTACGTTGGGGCAAAAACTTCTACGTTGTTATTGCTGCCTCCCTATAGACTCTTTGGTGCTTTAAGTTGGGAGGATCCGACCGGAGGGCTAGACGCGGAGGTTGGTGCCTCCCTTTCTCCCGCATCCGGTCCGTCCGGCTGGCAGAAGAACTACGCCCCGTTGACAAGCTCTTTGCGGACCAGGACCACGTCGTCGCCCGGTTTTTCTTGGATTATGAAGCCGCGATTGCGGAAGGTGGCCAGCATCCGGGCGTTGTCGCGAGTGGTCTCGGCCACGATACGTTTGACGCCCCAGCGTTTGGCCACCTCGCAGCAATAGTCGGTAAGAAGACCGCCCAGTCCTCGCCCTTGCCAGCGATCGACGACGATGACGGCATACTCGGCCGACTCGCGGTTGGCATCGGCTACCAGACGCCCAACCCCGATCAGCTTCCGCTGGCCGTCCTCTTCGACCTCGGCCACGATGCCGATCTCCCGGTCGTAATCGATAAAGCAATAGCGAGTCGCCATTTCGTGGGTGGTCTGCTTGAACAAGTAGCGGAAGCGGAACCAGATGGTCTGTGTGGAACAATTGGCCAGCAGTTCATGCCACAGGGGTTCGTCTTCCGGCTTGATCGGCCGAAGTACCACCGGTGTTCCGTCGCGAAGTTTGCGTTCGGTGACGAATTCCTCGGGATACGGCCGGATGGCCAGGTGCATATACGGGCGAATTTCGTGGGCCATCACATCCCGGTCCACAATAATTCGGGCGTCCAAAGCGATAACGTCGTCCGGGGTGACAAGCAGCGGGTTGACGTCGATTTCCTTGATTTCCGGATAGTCCGCCACCAAGTAGGAGAAGCGGATGATAATCTCAATGAGGCGATCGATGTTTACACCTGGTCGGCCGCGATAACCCTGGAGGAGCGGCCAGGATTTGAGGGATTCGAGCATTCGCCGGGCTAGGGATTCATTCAAGGGTGGCAGCCCCAAAGCCCGATCGCGGAACACCTCGGCCGCGGTGCCGCCCATGCCCACCATAATCACGGCTCCAAAGACGGGGTCTTTGGTGGCCCCCAAGATTAGCTCGTAGCTGACGGGGAAACTCACCATGGGTTGAACGGTTACCCCGAGGATGGTAGCATCCGGTCGCCGTTCTTTGGCGGTGGCCACCATCCGCTCGAAATTCCGCCGAACGCTTTCATCGGAATTGACGTTCAGTACCACGCCGCCCACTTCCGTTTTGTGCGTAATTTGCGGGGAGTGGATCTTGAGCACCACCGGATAGCCGATGCGGCGGGCAAGTTCGACGGCTTCTTCCGGGGTTCGGGCTAGGTGAGGTTTGGTTACCGGGATTTCGTAGGCCTCGAGCAGAGCCTTGGAGACATTTTCGGAGAGGATGTCCGAACCCTCGGTGAAGATAGTGTCAAATACCCTTCGCAGCCGCTGCCGATCCAGCTTGAAGGCTACAGGAATATCCTTCGGGGTTTCGTGGAGGATCTGTAAGTTTCGGGCATAAGAGACCAAATGCATGAACGCCCGTACTGCTTGCTCCGGAGTGTTATAACAAGGCACATTAGCGGCATTGAGGATCTGTACACCTTTGGCGACGGAGGAGCCACCCATCCATGCGGCCAAAACAGGCTTGCGATGGCGGGAGGCCACTTCTCCCACAGCAGCCGCAGTGCCTGTGGGATCGGTCATTGCCTGAGGGGTGAGAATGACTAAAGCTGCATCGACGTTTGGGTCCTCCAGGACCACATCCAAGGCGGCCGCATACCGTTCCGGTGGGGCATCGCCAAGGACGTCCACCGGGTTTCCGTGGGACCAGAAGGGTGGGAGAATGGCGTTAAGTTTTTCTATGGTGTGCGGGGTGAGTGGAGCGAGTTTTCCGGCACGTTCGATAAGGGCATCGGTACTCATCACCCCGGGGCCACCGGCATTGGTAACAATAGCGAGACGATCCCCTTTGGGTGGTTGTTGCCGGGCCAAAAGCTCGGCACAATCGAACATGTCTTCGATTCGGAAAATCCGCTCGATCCCTGCCCGTTGGAAGGCGGCTTCGTAGACGGCGTCGACCCCCGCCATGGCCCCGGTATGTGAAGCTGCCGCCTTGGCCGACTCCGCAAATCGCCCTGCTTTAAAGGCCACAATGGGCTTGGTTCGGGCAAAAGCACGGGCTGCCGACATGAATTCCCGGGCCTCGGTAATCGATTCGATGTAAAGGATGATCGACTGGGTGTCCGTTTGGGAGCCCATATAGTCGATTAGGTCTCCCATGTTCACATCGAGCATATTCCCTACGGAGACGAAGTAGGAAAAGCCAATTCCCTGATCAATGGCCCAGTCGAGCACAGAGGTACATAAGGCTCCCGATTGGGAAATAAAGCCGATATGACCTTTTTTGGGAGTAGCCGCGGCAAAGCTAGCGTTCAGATGGATCCCAGGAACAATAATTCCCAGGCAATTAGGACCAAGGATCCGCATTCCCTCGAACTTGGCTTTTTCTTCGAGGATCTGCTCTTCTAATTTTCGGCCCTCCTCGCCAATTTCCCGGAAACCGGCCGAGATGATGATAATTCCCCGAGTGCCCACCTCGCCACACTCGCGAACCAGCTGGGGAACGGTTCGGGCGGGCGTGCAAATGACTGCCAGGTCCGGGGCATGCGGAAGACTCTGGACATCTTTATAAGCATGGATGCCCTGTACGGCTTCCCGCTTGGGGTTGATAGGGTACACAACTCCTTGGAAACCGCTCCCCACCAAATTGCGGAGCACGGTGTAGCCGACACTTTTCGGATTATCGCTAGCACCAATGACGGCAACGCGTTTGGGGTTGAAGATCTTGTCGAGATTCAGAATACTCACGGCAGGTACTTTCCCTTTAATCGGCGGACCAACACGGAAATTCCGTTCGGGATAGCGAGTCGGATGTTCCGGAGGAACCTGCAAAGTCGCTAAATTTGGCCCGGCAAAGGCGGGAATCGCGGTAAGCCAGGGACGAAAAACGCCTTCCTACACTATACAACCTCGGCCTGCTTGCGCGAAGGATTGAGGGCTGCGTAAAAAGGTAAGTTTGGAGAGACTTTTCTGCCTACGCAACCTGCTTATGCTTGCAACTTGGCTATGCCCCACTTGCTAAGAGGTTGCCCTTTTTGATTGCTATGAGGGTGCCCTTTTTGAAGGGTCCCAACCGAGAGGGCCGAGAGAGGAGCCCCTTTAGGATATCCTTCGGGATATCGCTAAGCGACTTAGAAATCGGCGGAAAATCAAGTCCAGAAATTGGCAGGAAATCAGGGAGGGATTTAGTAATCGGTGGATTAGTGGAGGGAGATTGCAGAGATTTCCCGCGAAAACCCGGAGGAAAGGCCTAACAGACAGTGACCGAGTCACACGGGTTGCGGCCGAGTTTTTTGCAATGGCCGGACGGAGACCAGCTGAGCTGCCATGGACCGTCGATCCCAAAGTTCGGGGGCATCCAGCTCACAAGCCAGAGGGGGGCATTAGGAAAGAGAGTTCCTCCAACATTTTTCATCAGTTTTTTCCGAGGCAATGTCTTGCGAAGCTAAAGAAGGGCTTTCCGACTGTTGCACTCTTAACTTTATGAAGCTCCTGACAAAGACGGATTGCCGGCCCGGGCCGACTGGTAGGGTAACCCGGGAAAGCCCTCCCGCTTCTTTGCGCTCGGCTGGCAGATGCCCAACGGACAAATGAGAAGCGGTGGAATGCTGCCTGTATGCTCCTTTCCCGAGGATTTGCCTCCCACCAATTTCGGACAATTTCACATACCCGAGGAGAAGGAGCCGATCGGTTAATAACTTCCGGAAAGGCGGCTTGGAAGCCACCACACCTTTCGTGACAGGTTTCGCGATTTCCGCCAGGGAATAGGTGTTGGTTCGTAAGGGGAGGTTTGCCACAAGCACTTGCGGAGAGGCCCTCTCCTGGTTAACAGGAAGTGCCCGATGACCAAAGCCTTTTTCAAAAGCCTAGGGCCCGACTAGTGGCAGATTGAGCTTTGGGACAGCCCCGGCGGAATGGCGGTAGAAACGCCCCCAAGAAGGGCCTGCTCCTCCTCGGCTCAGGAGGCGGAGACACTCTTTATCTTGGCGAAAATAGGGCACCTTCTCTCGGTCCTAAAGTCGGGGAAACATTCGTGCGTTAACCTTGGGGGCGGGGTGCCGTGGATGGGAGCGGGCGTTCTATTTTGCCGAAGATCATCCTGCCCGCACTGGTTTGAAGCACAGAGGTAACCACGACCTGGACCTCATAGTTGATGAATGCCCTTCCCTGCTCAACCACCACCATAGTACCGTCATCCAAATACCCAACGCCCTGGCTCGGCTCTTCGCCACCCTTGATAATTCGCACCTGAAGAGTTTCTCCGGGCAAATAGACCGGTTTCAAAGCATTGGCAATGTCGTTTAAGTTGATGACCGGAATTCCCTCGATCCGGGCGACCTTGCTAAGGTTATAGTCGTTGGTAATTAGGCGACCTTCTAAATGCTTTGCGAGGATGAGGAGCTTGCGATCGGCGTCCTGACCTTCGAACTCGGGTAATTCCCGGTCGTAGATTTGGATATCAACGTCGTGGTTGCCTCGCAGCCGTTGTAGAATATCCAGCCCACGTCGGCCGCGGGATCGTTTGCTTTTATCCGCCCCGTCGGCCAGCATCTGAATTTCTGCAATAACAAACCTTGGTACCACAAGAGTGCTGTCGAAGATTTTGGTCTTTTCTACCAGGTCCGCGATTCGGCCGTCGATTATTACGCTGGTATCGAGGATGTAAGGTCGTCGTCCGCGAAGTTCCCGGGCGAACTCGACGTAAGGGATAATAAACCGAAAGTCGTGGCGTGTTTGCAGCAAGAAACTGATGCAAAGGTAGCACAACATCACGGTAAGTACGAGCTGAACCGCGGCCATGATCTTCTCGGCGGTGGGACTACCCCCAACAGGTGAGGGCAGCAGAGGGGTCAGAGCCAGCCGAGTGATGTAGGCTAAGAACAAGCCAATCAAAAGTCCAAAATAAACGGCGGAAATTGTTTCCAGCCGCTTTTCCCGGATCACCATGTCTACAGCAACTAGGCCCGCGGCAAGCAGGATCATCCCGAAAAAGATCACATAAGGGGCCCAACCGTACTTGTCGAGGGGAACGGCCGGGTTCTCGCCCCCTGAGACTGAGTAGATGATAAAGATGCTTATTCCACCAGTGACGATCAGGAACAAAATCCGCAGAGCTACCAGACCGGTATCCTCGAACTGTTTCCGCCAGAAGTTGGAGACGGATTTAGCGGCAGGTTTGGGAGATCCATCCACCGCGGACAGATTTTCGGCATCCCCATGATGGCTCACTTTTCCAGCTCCCCATTTCGGGTTCAGGTTGCCTTACTTTTTGCCTTCCCCTTTTTGCAACAACCTCGGAGAAAGGGCGGTTTTCGGGCCGCCGTGCCTATTGTTGATTTTAACCGATGTTGTCCCAACTGCGAAATTTCTGCCCGCGGTGGCCCCCGGTCTTGACCCCCTTTGCGTTGAGCCAATCCTGACTGAATTGGTGAATCATATACGCACGCAAAAGAAGGGAACAAACGTGCCCTTTGGGTCGGCGTGGAGTCGCGAAGGATAGCTCGCGGGTTGTTCCGAGGAGACCGGGAATATGGGAAAGCTAACCTTCCGGGGGAAGGCAGCGACGTTGGCAGGCCTCGAAATCTTTTAGGACCAACGGAGGATGTAATCTGAGGTGAGTGTCAGAAACCATAGCGGTTCCTTAACGGGGCCAACTTATCGCGGAAAAGGGACCATACAGCCTCAAGCGATTGAGGAATTACCTTGGCATCGGCTATAACAGGCATGAAGTTTGTATCCCCACTCCATCGGGGGACAATGTGCCAGTGAAGGTGGTCTGGCACACCTGCCCCGGCCGCCGTCCCGATGTTGATCCCCACATTTATCCCTTCCGGTCGAAGGGTGGCTTGAATCAGCTCCATGCAAAGGGCTATCACCTCGCCTAACTCGATTCTTTCCTCCCGTGTTAAAGATTCCCAACGTCCGATGTGTCGGCTAGTAGCGACCAAAAGATGACCATTGTTGTAAGGATAGCGATTAAGAACTACTATCGAATGGGGGAATCGGTCCACCACCCAATGCCCACGATCATCCCTACTTTCCCAAGCCCGGCAAAGGAAGCAAAAGGGACTCGCCCCCGCTTCTTTCTCCAATTCCCGACCTTCACCGGAAATGTACTCCATTCGCCAAGGTGCCCAAATTTGATTTTGCTTCATAAGCCACCTCTGCCAATGCGATTTTCCGCCACCCAAAAGAGGGAAGTAATGCACCGCTAGGATCTTCTTTCCCCATCAGAAATGGGAGGGTAGACCGTCAGCTCACACGGCCACCTGAAAGTTGTCTCTTGGTTGGTAGGGGCTTCGACATTGTATCTGGTTTAAGTCGGAGGCCACGGCGGTTCAACTCGGAGGCCACGGCAGGGCCTGGTGTCGCCAAAGATAGTCAGCCCGGTGCAGGCGAAGTGCTCAATATGCTGGTTGCTGAATTAGCCGTCAACCGTCGAATTTGTGGCACCTGAGGCTGAATTTGTTCACTTCGGGGTTATACCCTCGGATCTCTTTGCCGGCCGGTCCATTGGCACACATTTGGGGCTTGTTCCCTTCCATCCGGAAATTACCGGGATGGAGTAGTAATGGGGGAGGGTTTCCGGATTGCCCTCCTGGGGCACTCTTCCATGTTCGGTGCAGTCCCCCGATTGATTGGAGTCGTGCTCCCGCAACGGGGGTATCTGCGGCTCTTTCGAGGGCTTCCGCTTGCTTCATGTCAGGCTCGATGGGCCGTTGTTCAGCTAGGGGATTTGCGTTAGAGTGAGGCCCAGCTGGGGCTTGCCCCTGTCCGGCGAGAAGTCCCGAAACTGCGAAGATTTTGCGGCCGACAAGTCGAACCGGTTTCGCAATAGACCGGCAGAGTCCGGCCTTATGATTGTCCAGAGTTAGCCGCAGGCAAGGAAATGCCCGGGTCTTTCTTGCACACGGCACAGGAAGCTCGGTAGGGCAAAGGGCTTAGGCCCTCATCTACCTTGGCAGCCCGACAGCAAGTGTGTGGTTTCAAAGGAAGGCTTAACGATGAGTTTCGAGGCGAAGCTTGAGATTTTCGAGGGGCCTCTGGACATCCTGCTTCTTTTGGTTCGCCGGGGGGAGATCGATCCTCGGGAAATTCCCGTGGCCGAGGTGGTGGAGCAATTCTTTCGCTACCTCCTCCAAAATCCTGATGACCTCCTGGGAGAAGCCAGCGAGTTCTTAGCTTTGTTAAGTCTGCTGTTGGAAGTTAAATCGCAATATCTATTGCCTCACGCCGACGAATCACCGGTGGAGGTGGAATACCAACAGCAGGAGCGAATGGTGGAGCGGCTGCTTACATATGAGCAATATCGTCGGGCTGCTTTGATGCTTGAGGAACGGGCCCGTCGCTGGCGGGATTGTTTTCCCCGAATGGTGCAGGAACCTCCCCCGGAAAAGGAAGTTCCCTCCGTTCCCCAGGCGGCAAGCATTTGGGATCTCTTCGTCGCTTTCCAAAAGGTGCTTCAGGAAGCTGAGGCGGCCAAACCGGCAAGCATCATTTACGACGAAGTTCCCATCCAGGTCTATATGGAGCGAATCATGGAGAAAATAAGGGCCAAGGGCCGGATCGCTTTTCGGCAGCTTTTTGATGCCGGAATGAACCGAGTGGTGATTGTGAACATGCTTTTAGCTATCCTTGAACTCGTTGTATTAAGAAAGATTGCCGTGGAGCAACCAGAGCTTTTCGGAGAGATTTGGTTAGTGATTCGGGAGGACACCGCCGCAGCGGATGCTTCCACGGTCTTCTCGGAAGGCTCGTTGGGACTGACTCCCGAAAGGGACTCCTTATCGGAGGGCAGTTTGCCACCGGCGGCAAACCCCGAGGCCAATTCCGCCAACTGAATGCTTCCTATTGGCGAGATCTTCGGGAGGAGATCTTCGGGATCAGGTCAGTATCTGGGAGTGAGCTCGGTTGACTTTTCCGGTATATCGCGAATTAATCACGTCCTTCTGGATTGCCTCCCGGCACTTGCCTGAAGGCCGGTGAGCCCGACTGCTCAGCCGGTTATGTTTGAAGAGTGGTCGTTGGAACCGGATGGAAAATTGCGGCCACCGTGGGAGGGCATTCCAGAACCCACAAGCAGATACAATATCACTGCTTTCTCGAAAAGATGAAGCCAACACCGGTTTTTTGGCTGACGGAATTTTCAGGTCTTCGGTAGCCGGCAATAGTTAGACGAGAACACGAGCGATAGATCAACCTGGACTAGAGATGCTCAACGATCAACCGATTCGGGTACTCAAACATCGCAATTTAACGATTGAAGGATACTCGAGGGCGGCAGTGCAAACCTACTGGCGGATTCCCGAGCTAAGTTTGGGCTTTGACCTTGGCTCGCAGCCGTGGGCTTTCATGGGGACCCCTAATTGGTTTGTCTCCCATACGCACATTGATCACATGATGGCTCTTCCGACGTACGTGGCCCGTCGGCGAATGATGAAGATGGAACCGCCGACGATTTATCTTCCGGAAGAGGCAGTGGAACCGATGAGCCGAATCCTTCGGCTGGTGAGCCGACTGGATCGCGGCCGACTCCCTTGCCAGCTTGTGGGATTAAGGCCGGGGCAAGAGGTGGAATTGTCCCGGGAATTAGTGGTCACCACTTCGGCAAGCAAGCATACGGTTCCCTCCTTGGCGTTTATTGTGTGGAATCGACGGAAGAAATTGAAAGCGGAATTTCAGCATCTCTCCGGGCCGGAAATTCGGGATCTGCGACTGTCCGGGGTGGAAGTGACGTACGAGATGCGGATTCCCATCGTGGCTTACCTAGGGGACAGTGCTCCGGAGGGTCTGGACAATTGTCCCGATATGTACGAGGCTCAGATTCTCATTTTGGAACTTACTTTTGTCTCCCCATACCACCGCAAAGAAAAAATTCATAAATTTGGGCACATGCACCTTATGGATTTAGTGGAACGGCGAGAGAGATTCAAAAACGAAGTGATCATTGCGGCTCATTTTAGTACTCGGTATCACGACGGGGAAATTCGTCGGCATGTAGAAAGGGCTTGTCCGGATATGCTGGACGGTCGCCTGCATCTCTGGCTGTAAGAGGCCGTTGGGTGCTACTTCGGTTGCGGGCCCACACTGCTTTTTTTCCCGCTGGGTGTGTTTACTACAGGATGCCGGGGAAGTTCCGGGTTGAATTGGGCCCGTTTTCGGAGAGAAAACTGGACCGGGGGCCCTTCCGATTGGTCAAGGTGGTCATCCGTAAAAATTGCCTCAGACTGTGAGTGGTCGGCATCTCCCCTATTGGCTCAGGCGAGGGCTGAAAGGGGAATTTCGGGCTTAGGTCGTTTTTTGCAAGATCCCAATGCCAAACGGAGGTCTGATACCCGCTTGGTTGTTTTCCCGGAAAAAAATTCACTAACGATTCTCTGAACCCGGGCAAATGTGAAATATTCCGAGGTGCCCGGGAAGAACTCGCTTAGGGATGGCTAGCTTTTCGAGTGATTTCCAAAGCACCCTCCACCTTCGCTGGGTGCCTGGCTCAATCTAAACAGAGCTGGGACTGAGTACCAACGTGGGGGAAACCATTACTGTCCCCAGTTTTCCGTAGTTGGTAAGATCCGGGTCAATGATTCGGAAGGCCTCAAGAATTTCCATTGAGGGCGAAAGGTGGCCAAAAAATCGCGAAAGAATTAACTATCTGGGGGGTGCTGATCTTTGGGGACGCAAAATGATTCCAAGATCTCCTCCAGATTCAACCTTGGCACCACTTTCATGCAGGGGGAGCTTTCCCTCTTATAGAAGGGGCTTTTGCTTCGGCCCAGGGCGGTGACGGGGTTAGTTGGCGGCACTTCCTCGAACTCGTCTCTTCTTTCTGCGGTGGTTAAATTCCTTGGGGAAAACACATCGGGTTTTGTAACGATACCACCTGGCCAGTCGGGGTTGGGGATGGCAAAAGAAATCGATTAGGGAGCTCTTAACGCATATGCCGGCTTGGGCCTTTAAGGCCTGTTGGGGGATGGGGAAGTTTACAACCTTTTCCTTCGATGTTCTTTGGCGACGTTGCCGAAGGATTTCTAAAAGGAAAGATGGCACGGACCGGTGAAACTGGGTCCATCTCCTGGTGGATGTGGCCCGGACCCGACTATGTAGACATTACCTTCCAAGGAACCCACTTCGAGTTTGCCCTCCCTGAAATCCTAGGTTTCCAAACGTAGGCGAACTTTAAGTCCCGCAAGGTTCCAGATCCAGCCTTTGAAGCAAGACTGGTTCCGGCTGCTTTGATCCGGCCGTTACGTTTGATATGAACCCCCAAAGTTGGCAAACCCGCTAAAGCCTGGTTCTTCCAAGGAGTTTCCAAGGGAGAAAAATTTCTCGCAAAGTATGCAAGCGATCAACCGGCGTGCTAAGGAAAGCTTAGGGATCAAAGGGAGAGGGACAAAACATTCGGGGCCGATAGGCCCGGTGGGCTAAAGGAAGCGGAGGTCCGCCAAGATGCCGCGAGAACCTTGAAGGCAGGCCCGAGGGGGATCTGTCCAGGCAAAACGAACTTGACTTGCGGCGTTTGGGGCAGCTTGGGGAACTGGTTCTCTGGGAATGGGAACTTTTTGCGGGAGAGGACTGAGTCCGTTTGGGGACCACGAGCACGGCGGAGGAAATTGGCCGGAGAATTACCGGGTTTGCGATTGAGAAAGGGTTAAACCGATGACCAGGATCAACACGAACGTTAGCTCGTTGACGGCCCAAAAAACCTTGGGACGTTCCAATGTCTCCTTGCAACAGGCACTGACTCGTCTGAGCACCGGTTTGCGGATAAATACGGGGAAAGATGATCCGGCCGGGTTGATCGCCAGTGAAATGCTTCGGGCCAACATTGTGTCGATTAATCGGGCGATCACCAATAGCGAGCGTGCATCTCAGATGATTGCCACGGTGGATAGTGCTCTGAATCAGATTGGCAATCTGCTCAATGATATCCGGGCACTGGTCACCGAGGCAGCCAACAAAGGGGCGATGACCAAGGATCAGATCGCGGCAAATCAGCTGCAAATCGATGCTGCTTTGGAAGCTATCAATCGGATTGCCCAGACCACGGCTTTCCAAGGTCGGAAGTTACTTGACGGTTCACTTGATTTCATTCATACCGCGGGGGCAGTCCCCACCATCGAAGATATTCAAATTAACCGGGCCAACTTGGGCTCGGCAGGTCAGATGACCGTCGAGGTCGATATCCAGCAGGCCGCCCGGCAAGCGGAAGTTCTCAGTGCTTCTGGAGTGGCAAACGCGACAGCTGTCTTGCGATTCCGGGCGGGAACGTCCGTCACTTTCGACGACGGTGGCGAGATCCGGATCAACGCTCGGGCCCTCGGGGATGCCGAATCCGGGGTGCAAGTTGTATTCAGAGACACCGGTACCCTCTCAGCCCAATACGATCCGGATAACAAACAGCTCATCGTGACCTTCGATGCCGGTAACACCACCACGAGCCAGGTGGTTTCGGCTATTAATAACTTGGTAGAATTTGAAGCACAGGAGGTCACAGCAGGTACCTTGGCGGCTGCGGATGACAATCTTACGGCGACGACCGGCTATGATCAGCTCACGATAACTGCGGCCACCAAAGGGCCGGAATATAACAACGTGCGGGTCAGCGTGGTGACTCGCAGTGGGGTTGGTAGCCCGACCGCTGCCTACTATCCCGATACCAAAAACTTGGTTATTACCATTGACGATACCAACGACACGACGTTGGCAGATATCGCCGCGGCGATCAACGCTTTGGGGACCTTTTCGGCCACAGCTACAGCCAACGGCGATGGGGTCGTTAATGGAAGCACCGCAGACCGTCGGGCTATAGCTACCACCGGGATTAGCGGCTATCTGACCTCGGCCTTCTCGCCGGCAACCAATGCAACGGCGGTGCTCCAGTTTGCTCCTTCGGCTTCCATCCGATTTGGTTCGGGTGCCGTCATCGATATCAAAGCTTCCAGCCTGAATGAGCAGGAAAATAATGTTACGATCAGCTTCGTGGCCGACAGCACCCCGGTGGGCCAAGAGTGGGCCGAGTATGACGCCGAAGCCAAGACCTTGAAGGTCCATATCAATAACGCCAGTGCCACCACGGCGGCTAATGTGGCAGCTGCCATCAATGCTCTCGACGAGTGGCAGGCCTTTGTGGTCACCGCCGGCAACGTCAACGGGGCAGGGGCTGATGCCAATCTCAGTGCCCGGACGGCTCGCGACCAGCTAACGATCAAAGCTTTGATCCCGGGAGCCGACTATAACGGGCTGACGGTCCAGGTGGTCAAGGCCTCCGGCATCGGCTCCACACCTACGGCAAGCTACGATGCTGCCAGCAAGGTGTTAACGATCACGATCGATGAAACTGCGGCTACTTCGCTTGCGGCAATTGATCAAGCGATCGATGCCCTGCCGGAATTCAGCTCCTCTCACCGGACTTACGGTGCGGGAAGAATTCGCGGGAACTCGGCGGACATTCAAGCAACCGCCGAAACGGGGACTTCGGGCGGCAATGTGCTGCTTGATGATCTGGTCTTCCAGCTACGTGGTCCCCGGGGTACTGAAGTGTTCTCCTTCCGAGCTGGGGCCTCGGTCAACCAGGTGGTCCAAGCCATCAACCTGCTGTCCGACTCTACCGGTGTGATGGCTCAGCAGTCGGCCGGTTTAATGACCTTGCGAACCTTCGATTATGGTTCGGAGGCAGCCATCGACATCGACATCATTAACGAAGGTGCCGATGGTCAGTTCGATGTTGCTTTGAGTGCCAAACGGGCCACCGGTAGTGATATCGTGGCCACCGTCAACGGGGTGCTGGCCGAGGGTTCTGGGAACACCTTCTCGGTCAATACCAGCACTCTGGATCTGTCGATTACCGTTCAAGCTGGTTCCGCCACCGATTTCTCCTTCACCATCACCGGTGGTGGGGCTCTGTTCCAATTGGGACCGGAGGTGATGGGAACCCAGCAGGCCCGACTGGGGATCGGAGCGGTCAACACGGCTTCGCTGCGTGGCAAGAGCGGCCGACTGTACGAGTTGGCATCGGGACAGGCGGCCTCCTTGGCCAATGATCCCGCTCGGGCAGCCCGGATTGTGGATGAGGTGATCAACAAGGTTGCTAGCCTCCGCGGTCGGTTAGGGGCTTTCCAAAAGGCCACCATCGACACCAATATCAGCTCGCTGCAGGATGCGGTCGAACGGCTGACGGAGGCAGAAAGTGCCATCCGGGATGCCGACTTCGCGGCCGAGACCGCAGCCCTCACACGAGCTCAAATCCTCGTGCAAGCCGGTACTGCCGTGCTGGCCATTGCTAATACCCAGCCGCAGAACGTCCTGGCCCTGTTGCGGTAAACCGCAGTTGGGTAAGGGTGCTCTCGGGCACCGGCTCGGAGGTGGCCTTAGCTCAGGAAACCGAACCGGGAGCAAATTAATCGAGCCGGTGTCGACAAGGGGGTTACCCGCGAAGGTCTAGGTCGGAGAGTTCTCTCGGCTTGACTGGGAGGTAGCCCCCTGGGTTTCGGCTGGGAAAAAGAGATCGGAAATCGCCGAGGTGGTCCTCAAAACTCACTTGGGCTGAGAAAGCGAGGAAAGTCCACGGGCCCGGTGGAAATATCCCGACCGGGCCCGAATTTTTTGCGTTATGCGGTGGGACTTGCAGCTTTTGTGCTCGGCCTAGAGCGGACTCTTTTCCTCATGCTCAGTAACCAGTCTATCCCCAAATCGGTTCCCAAAAGGGGTTAAGCCGACCGTTTTTGAAGGGTCTACTCCTCCCAAAATTCCAGGCTCTTGAAGTTTTTCGGAGTAGGCATTTGCCCCTTGGACGATCTGGGGCATTGAACAAATGGACTTCGGGGATTCTGGCGATGGTCCCGAACCTCTGGTATCTGGTCAGGTAGCTCCCAGATCTCCGGGTACTGAAGGGGGCAATTGAACTCCTCACTTTGTTGAGGTATTGTTTCCACCGCACACCGTACGCAGGAGTTGCTCTCCTCGGGTTTTCGCGAAGCCTGCCACGAAAATTTGACCTTCCGCCTCTTCTGACCTGTTTTGGGTCGTTATCGCAGTGGCCGAAAAAGGGTTACCCCAGGAAGCAGCAGCCGGGGCTTAGAGCTGGGTTTCATTCCTGTTGCAGTTGTGTTGACCCGCAGGTTAACTTACCTTCCGGGATGACCGTTCGCCTGGTTAACAGGCGGGGAACCAAGCGAGCTCTCTGGAGGAGGAACGTGTTGGCTGCGGCTGAGAGATTGTTATTTGTTGAACCCTTTTTAGGCTCCCCCATATGCTTAGCGGAAAGGTAAGCCGCGATCCTTCCAATCCGGAGAGGAAATCTTGGGGACCAAGTTGGTGGTTGTTTGCCCCAATGTATGCTGGCAAACCGTCCACAAGCCTATGAGGAATATGTAGCGTCGACCTCCGCACGCGAACTTTCTTGGAAATTGTATCAGCGGGGCCGCCGTGGCCTTCCGTACCAGATCGGGACAAGCCCACCCAAGCCCGCAAAATTCACGCAGGACCTCCTTGAGGGGAAAGAGTTTAAACAAAGAGAAACCGAAAGTCTCCCCATCCTTCGTGGGAAAACCCGGGCGAGAGATTAGCCTTTGGGGTGGAGGAAGGTGGCCAGGCGAGTAAAGGATACTTCCGATTGATCGGTGCTGCATTTACTTAGCGAAAGGAGCAAATTCTCATGATGGGCACCAAGTTGTGGCTACCGATTTGGTTGTGCCGGGTTGTTGGCGAGATTGCTCTGGTTTACCTGTTGTTAGGGGAGCTGTTTGCAACCTACGTTCTTGCGGAGTCCCCCCACAAAGGCAGAGGGGAAGTTAAGCATTTCGTCGAAGCGTTGATGAGAGCTAAGGGTCCGGATTGGCCGTGTTCATTCGTTTTTGGCGGAAAATCCTCCGCCGAGCTTTTGCCACATTGGGAGGAGAGGACCGAAAGGGAGGAGCTAGGCGACGGCCGCGTTGGGCATCGCCGGCTTTGGCGTGATCCGGCGACGGGACTTGAGGTTCGCCTGGAGGCGGTGGAATATCAAGATTTCCCAGTGATCGAGTGGACACTTTTCTTCGCAAACAAGGGAGGGGAAGACACTCCGATCTTGGAAGAAGTACTTTCCCTTAACTGGCGGCTTAAGGTGCAATCGGACGGGAGTCCCCTTCTTCACTATCACTTGGGATCTCAGGCGTCAGCCACCGACTATGCACCTCAGGAAGCACCGCTTGAGGCAGGTCAATCTCGTCGTTTTGCCCCAGTGGGGGGTAGGCCCAGCAATGGCATTTGGCCTTATTTTAACCTCGCTATGGGAAAGCAGGGCGTGATAGTGGTGATTGGTTGGCCGGGGCAGTGGATGGCCGAGTTTGCCCGGCCAGAGGGTTCCCAGCTCTACCTTCGGGCTGGCCAGGAATTACTGCGAACTAAACTCCTGCCAGGGGAGGAAATCCGTACACCTTTGGTGGTTCTCCTCTTCTGGGAGGGGGACCGGTGGAAGGGCCAGAATCTGTGGCGGCGATGGATGATGGCTCATGCCATGCCTCGCCCCGGCGGAAAGTTACCCCGCCCGATGTTTTTGGCCTCCAGTTCCCGAGCATATGAGGAGATGATCCATGCTAACGAGGAAAATCAGAAAATGCACATCGATCGTTATTTGGAGGAGTGTCTGAGAATTGATTATTGGTGGATGGACGCCGGGTGGTACATCCAAGAGCAGGGCTGGCCTCAGGTAGGAACATGGGAAGTCGATCGTTGCCGATTTCCCAGGGGGCTGCGGGCCATTAGCGACTATGCTCACTCCAGGGGAATCAAGATTCTTGTGTGGTTTGAGCCCGAGCGGGTGATGCCTGGTACCTGGTTGTACGAGAATCGTCCGCAGTGGCTTCTCACACCGTATTCAGAACATCCGGGATTGCGAGGATGGGCGGCTTCCGAGCTCGGCCGTCCCGAACCTTCCGTCACCTTTAACTCTGCCACAGAAGAGCGACGTTTTGCCAATATCGTGTGGGAGCCGAAGACATTTTCTTTCCATCCCGGGGGAAGAGGAGAGTACTGTGTGGTGCGATTTCGGAGTGAGGAATCCGGTCGGCATCAAGTCGAGGCAATTTTTAAGGGCTTGGATAGGTCGACCACTACCACAGAAGTGTTTGTAGTCATGAAAGGGGACGTCCTCTTTCGGGCAGGGATTAATGTTGCCGGAGGGGAAAATGAGGCCCGCTATCAAGGAGAGGTTATTCTTGCTGCGGGTGAGAACCTCGATTTTGTTGTGGGCTGGGGAAACGGAAGTCATATCTGTGACACCACAGGGTTGGAGTTAACTGTCTCGACCCCTTCGGGCTATGTCCGTCGGCTGAGCCAGGAGTTTGATCCCTTTAGGAACCCCTCAGGGTGCTGGAGTTACGGATGGCTGCCGCCCGGACAATTGCCGGATGTACAGCAGTTCCGCCTTTTGGATAAACCCACCTCGCCTGGAGCCGGCCCACGTCTTCTTAATCTTGGGAATCCCCAGGCTTGGGCGTGGTTGGTGGAAAGAATCGATGGGCTTATTGTTCAAGAGGGCATCGATTTATATCGCCAGGATTTCAACATCGATCCGTTACCATTTTGGCGATCAGCGGACGACCCTGATCGTCAGGGGATCACCGAAAACAAGTACGTCGTTGGATTCCTGGCTTTTTGGGACGAACTTCGTCGGCGACATCCGGAAATGTTGATCGACTCTTGTGCAAGCGGGGGCCGCCGGAACGATCTCGAAACCATGCGGAGAGCTGTACCCTTATGGCGGAGTGATTACGCCTACGAACCCATTGGCCATCAATGTATGACTTACGGCATCAGTCTCTGGCTTCCTTTCCACGGCACGGGAACCGTGGCTTACGCTGCGGCTCCTTATTACGGAAGTGGGCCGACTCCGGTGGAACCTTACGCCTTCTGGTCCAATGTAGCTCCCAGTTTGGTCTGTGGGATCGATGTGCGGGTGCGTGAGTTGGATTATGGTAGCCTTCGGCGGCTGATCGGCCACTGGCGAGAGTTAAGTCAATTTTATTACGCCGATTTTTACCCCTTGACTCCGTTCAGTGTGTCACCGGCGGAGTGGATTGGCTGGCAGTTTCACGATCCAGAGAAAGACGCCGGTGCAGTACAATTGTTCCGAAGACAGGATTGCCAGGAGGAAGTATATCCTCTGAAGTTGCGAGAATTAGATCCCCAGGCAATATACACGATCACGGTGTTTGAGGGTGAAATGCCGCAGGAGGCACTGGGGCGGGAATTAATGGAGCAAGGCTTACCTGTGCGGATTGCTTCGAAGCCAGGAGTTGCTGTATTTTTGTACCAAAAACGGTGATTTTAAGGGTTGTCGTAAGAGGTATACCGCCATGATCAGCCGAAGGGGTAGCTGGCAAATTTTCAAACGCTCTTGGGCTAGGAAAGACCTCCTCCGGCTGAGTGGTTTTTCAAGACACCCTCTCCTATTCCGGGCACCGAGGGTGCTAAAAAGGGAAGCTTAAGGAAATTCACCAGAAACGACGACCGGTCCTGAAGGCAGAGGGGGCCGTGCTTTGGTCCGTACCTCGATTCAAATCTTCGGTGATTGTGGCTCGAAGCCGCGGTGGCACTTCAGCCCCGTGGGAAAAAGAACGAGGGATTGACACCATGCTGGGAAAACTGATTTCCATGAGCTCCTTCCAACTATTTTTGGGAGTTGTCCTGCTGGTAGTTTTTGGCTGGACCAATCCCAAACAGAGCTTGGGCCAGGCTCCCGCGTCGGAAGTGGGGTTATTTAACGGCAGTTTCGACGAAGATGCCGACGGCGATGGACTGCCCGACGGCTGGAGCACAGCAGGCCGAGCGGGGGTCGTGCAGAGACTCCGGCAGGTGGAGGATCCCGAGCGAGGAAAGGTTGCCCGGTTAGAGTGCACCCAGTTCGAGCCGGGATTTCCCGACAGCCATGCCATGATTGCCCAAATGGGCCGGGTGGCTCTCCGGCAGGGGCAGTGGTACCGGGTCCGGCTTTGGGCCCGGGCGGAAAAACTGGAAGCCGGCGGGGTCCAGATCGCAGTTGCCAATCGCAGGACCTGGCAAGAAACCGGTTTTCAGGAGTTCTTTTCTCCCAGCCGGCAGTGGGAACCCTTCGAGTTCTATCTCCAGTCGCGAGTCAACCTACCAGCCGAGGACAGCCGTTTGCAGATCTGGTTTACCGGCACAGGTGTCCTCTATTTGGATGCCTTGGAGATAGAGCCGGTGGTATCGTTTCGGGCGGAGCGATTGCCGCAAATCCCCTGGATTAATCCGGCCAATGCCCTTCCCAATAGCAGCTTCGAGTGTGGCGGGGCCGCCTGGGGAACCTACGCTCCGCGACTCGGCGGCTGGGGTTCCCACCTCTTTTTCATGGTGGGAGAACCGGACCGCTCTCGGGCCTATCATGGGCGGACAAGCTGGCGGGTTACCTTGAATCTGGAGGAGCCGTTAATTTCTTACTTCGACTATTTCGATCCCCGAGCTGAGGTGGTCGACTGCTTGGTGGTAGCCAACCAAGGTTGGATCCCGGTAGAGGTGGGGGGGCATTATCTCCTGCGAGCAGCGGTCGCTTCCGATCAGCCTAAGGCTCCTGTCCTGCTAGTTGTGCGGCAGGGAGATGGCCGGTCGATCGAGCGAAGATTCGAGGTAGACACCTCCTGGAAGGAATTGGAACTCTCTTTCCGGCCAGATCGCCCATTTATTTACGTGGGGGTGGGACCGGATCTCCGCGGTCAACCTGCAAAACGTTTGACCATTTGGATCGATGCTTTGCAGTTAGCGAAACTGGAGCAGGAAGTGAACGCACTTCCATCTTACGAACCGCGGACCCAGGTGGAAGCATTTCTTGTCTGCCCGTCCAAGGGGAACATATTTACAGATCCCAACTCGGGGTTAAGCTTCAGTCTTTGGGCATTGAATTCGGGGAAGGAAAATGCTTCACTTCGGGGCCGGGTGTGGATCACCGATTTTTGGGACCGAACCGTCTGGGAGGCCTCGATCGATCGGATGCTGTCGCCGGGGGATCCCCAGGAAGTAACATTCCAGCGGGTATTGGCGGGAAAGCGGGGCTTTTTCCGGATTTGGTTTGTTCCCGAAGATCGGGGGCCGGAACCGGTTTCTCTTCGAGCGGCGGTGATCGATCCCTTCCCCGCGGAGCAAGAAAGTGCCTACGGAATGAACCATGCGTTTGGATGGTCTGAGGTCATTCGTCTTGCTCACTTAGCAGGGATTACCTGGTGGCGGGATTGGTCCACTCAATGGCGATTAGTGCAAAAGTCGCCCGAAGCACCCTTCGACTTTTCTATCCCTGAAGCCCAGATAGATCGTGTGGTGAAACTGGGGGGCCAAGTGGTGATGCTCCTTCCCTTCCCCGCAGCTCCCTGGGCTGTGGAGGTCGATCCGAAGAAAATAGCGGCAGAGGCAGGGGCAAATCGTTATCTGGCCGATCGGCTGCTGGTCGCTCAAAAACCCCGCGATATAGTGGCGTTTGGGCGATATGTGGAGTCGGCAGTTGCTCAGTTTTATCCTCGGGTAAAAACGATCGAGATTCTCAATGAGCCTCTGTTCACATCTTATGCTCTGCCAGCCAGCTGGGGGCACACCCTGGCCGACTATTTGGATCTTCTTCGCACAGCATACCAGCAAGCCAAGAAGGTTTCCTCCGATGTTTGTGTGGTGGGTGGGGTTGCTGCCCCGCCGGAGCATCGGTTTGTTCGGGAATTTGCCGCAGCCGGTGGAGCCCGCTGGTGCGACGTGGTGAATCTCCATCTTTATCCCCATCGGGGAGATCCCCTCACTTACGAAAAGGCCTTCCGCGATCATTGGGATCTCCTTCGCAGCAAAGGCCCGCAACGACCCATCTGGGTCACGGAGTTTGGTCTTTATGCGGATGACGACCCGGCGGTTAGACCCTTCCGGGTAGGCGATGCCACGATGACCCGCTCCTTGCGACCGACGGAGTTACGGGCGAGTGCCGATCTGGTAAAGTTCTCCGCCATTATGCGGGCATATGGGGTGGAAAAGATCTTCTACCATGCCGGTACTTGCGGGGCATGGAATGAGGATTCTGCCGGGAACGTCTTCTTCGAGTACGGTCCGGCACCCAGAAAGATGTATGCCGCTCAAGCGGTGTTGTCTCGGATTTTGCCGGCCGATGCCCGGTTTGTCCGCCGCTGGGAGGAACCGCCCGGGCTGGTAGGATTCCAGTTTGCCACTGCGGCCGGGCAGAAGCAGGTGGTGGTCCTTTGGGCCGTTGAGGAACCACTCGAGCTTCCTGTGCCCGAAAACTGGGTGGCCCTTGATATTATGGGAAATCCCCTTGAAAGTGGTCCCGTGAAGGTTGGAGAAGTACCCATCTACCTGATTCACTCTGCGAAATGAGCAAGATGGCTTGAGGCATGTTGAAGATCGTCTTCATTAGGGACAGACTCTGAATCAGGCAGGGAATTTCCCAGGATGTTTCCCCATGCCTAAAGGGCTCCCAGAAGGTAACGGCAAGATCGGAAAAGACCCCTTGCAGTCACGCTGGCTACTCTCTTAGGGAATACTTCCAAGTTGCGTGGAAGATCTTCTGATTTACTCTCGGCCGCCGCAGGAAACGAATCATTGGGCTGCTATTTCCCGTTCGGACCTTGGTGCTTAGAATGACGCAGGTTTAACCCGGACGAAAGCCCCGCAGGAAGACTTCAAATTGGGATCCTGGATCTTTGCGGCTGGAGGTGCCTTTCCGCGGGTAGGGAAGTTCTGCAAAATGCTCTGAATAATACCCTAGCACTGGGTATCCCGTTGCCGGAAACTGCAACACGACCCCAAGTGAACCCGAAGAACGGCAATACATTTTTGGCCTTCGATAGCTGGAATCATTTGGAGTTTCCTGCAAATTGGTGAGGAATCCGTGTTAGGATCTCGCGAGGACGGCGGGGGGGCTTTCGGGATCTTTGTCCTCAGGAGGTTGAAGTTTAGGCAGCCACTATGGGAGACTAGCTGTGAAGTTTCGTCTATTTCCGGCTTTGAATCGCGAGGTATCGGAAATCGGTATTGGCACGTGGCAACTTGGAGGCACGGAATGGGGCGATGTACCGGAGGAGCAAGCTTTAAACACGTTGGCGGCGGCTGCCGATGTGGGAGTTACGTTTATCGACACGGCAGACATCTATGGGTTGGGGCGAAGTGAGGAGTTAATCGGCAAGTTTCTGCGAGGCCGACCCGATCGCGACCGGTTTGTGGTGGCAACGAAGTTGGGTCGCCATCCTCAGCCCGGCTGGCCGGAAAATTTCCGTCCGCAGTGGGTTCGCCGGCATACCGAAGACTCCCTCCGTCGGCTGGGAGTGGATGCACTGGATCTGACCCAGACACATAGCTTGCCGCTCGAAATCATGCGGGATACCGGCATCTTCGATACCCTCCGGCAGCTGAAAGAAGAGGGGAAGATTAAGGCTTTTGGAGCAAGTGTGGAAAGTGTGGAAGAGGGACTATTTTGCCTCGAGCAGGAGGGCATGGCTTCCCTTCAAATCATTTTTAACATCTTCCGCCAGAAGCCGATCGATACCCTCTTCGACCTCGCTCGGGCCCGCGGGGTGGCTCTGATTATTCGGCTGCCACTGGCAAGCGGTTTGCTCGGGGGAAAACTTACCCGGGATACCCAATTTCCGCCCAACGATCACCGGAATTTCAACCGTGATGGACAAAGGTTCAATGTCGGCGAAACTTTTGCCGGTCTTCCTTTCGAAAAGGGGCTGGAACTTGTCGATCAAATCCGGCCATGGGTGCCTGCCGGCATGACCATGGCCCAAATGGCCCTGAGGTGGTGCCTAGATTTCGAAGCAGTCACTACCGTGATCCCAGGTGCCAAACGTCCCGAGCAAGCCCGCGACAATGCCGTGGCAAGCGACCTGCCACCCTTGCCTCCGATTCTGCACAATCGCTTGGGACGTTTTTACGAAGCCCAAGTGGCCCAGCATATCCGAGGTAAATATTGAGCGAGTCCTCGCAAACTCGGAACTTGCGGCAAACGACCGGAACCCTCCCCTTGGTCAGCGGCTACTGCTCCGTCTTCAGAGGAAAAGGGGCAAGCTCCCACCCTGTGCAACCTTGGTATCGTTGCACTTTTCCCGCACCAGAAAAAAGTTCGGTTTAGTTTCGGAATCGCCGGTTCTTTTTCAGGACCGTCGAGGGATGCTCGGCACAAGCTCTCTTTGTACCAAAGACCGAGCCCCTTTTCTGCCTATGGTTTCATCTTCCAGAGGTTGTTCCAGTCCCAAGCGAATTTGTTCCCTCATTTGGAAATCGGTTGTTGGAGATAGGCCTCTGTGACGCGTGTGCGATAGAGGTCGAATGGCAAGAAGCCCAATTTTTGGTGGTTTATGCCAGTATCGGAACTGGCGTTCACATTCCAACTTAAATTTTCGGTTTGATGAAGAGAACATCGGCCCGCTGGATCCAACCCCGCCGAAGCTCCAACCGGTACCAGCCTTCCTCGTTGGCCGGATGAATCCGCACAATGGCCCTCTTGCCAAATTCGGTCAGATCATGTTCCACCCAGGTCTTTCCCCCATCAAGCGACAGAATGATCCCTGCATTGTAAGGACATGCGGGGCCCAAATGGCCGGCCAAGATCACTGGCTTGTCCACCAGCATACAGCCGCATTCATATACCGGGTTGTAATGCATGGTGTGAGCTTCCGTGCGGGTCAAGTCCTCGGGCAGGCAGGAGAATAAGCCCCTATCGTGCGGAAGAGGACCGTTGGCATCGCTGATCCACCAAATTCTTCCCTCAACACAATTAATCCCGCCCGATTTGTAGCGGGTGTTCTGCGAAGCGGAGATGACAACTTTCCATTCCCAACGGTCCTGGGTGGGGTCGTAAACTCCCCGCAGCCAGTGGCACTCGAACCAGTCGGGCCGGTTGAAGTCCCCAGTGCAGCAATAAAAAGCATCCTCCGTAGGATTATAAGCCACCGAATGAATGTGCCGGCAGAGAACCGTATTGGTCGGGTCTCCTAACGGAGTACCTCCCGGACCCCCACCTTCCGATCCATTGTCCGTGAAATGAGGATTTTGGCCGAAGGCATAGGCAAGTTTCACGGTTTCTCCATTATCTGCTGAGTAGTAAATGTTCACCGGGGCGGCTCCACCCAGGACGTTGCAATAGTTTCCCCAAACGAGCATCTCCCGGCCGGCCACCGTCCAGGAGGTTACTCCGGACAGAGTGTTGAAGTACCACCCCGGCCGTTCGGGATTCTTCGGGGTATGCGGCAGATAATCGGTCCCGTCCGGTTTTTTAAGGGTCACTTCTCGGTAGGAACGCAGTCGGTCCGTGCTGAGATAAAGCCGGTTCGCAGTGGCAAAGAGGATATTCCCGTTGGCAAAGATGTGGCTAAAGGTAATCTGTTGGGCCTGAGGAAACTCGGCCGAATACGGCCAGCTGTGACCGTTGTCCTCGGAAAAATAGATCCGCCCTTCCCCAAACGCAAACGCCCACCGACCCCGTTGGGAGTCAATGTAAAGGCCATCCGGCTGAAGCCGATACCAAAAATGCTCGGTCTGCTTGATCGCGGGCCAAGGGAACCTCTGTTCAGCCCGAAAAATTCCGATCCTGCTGAAACTACTTGCAGATAAAACCGCGGTAGTCGTCAGGAAACTTCGCCGAGAAAGGCCTCGGGAGCGGGCCATAGCAGAATCTCCTTCGATGAAAGCGGAATGTTACCGTTTTGGTCTTCCTGGTTCCGAGTGATATACTGGGCTTGGATAGTCCGATATCCTGGGCTTTTTGTGATAGTTTGACCCAGGGAAGTTGACCAAACAAGAGTTAAAGCAAGGAGAATTACTATGAGCCTACGGCACAGGTCCGATTCCCGGAGAATGTCTATCCAAAATCTACTCCGCGGTCCAGGGGTTAGCGGGCATCAAATCAGGAGCCGAGGAGAGAAGGGTGTACATCCCTTTACGGAGTTCTTAAGGGAGACATCGTCCCTGGCCATTTGGATCTTGTTGCTTTCACCTACCGGCATGGCCGAGGAATTACCGGTACCCTTTGCGACGGGGGATTTTCGCTGGGAGGTGAGTAACCCGGTCCTGTCGGCCCGGCCGCACGAGGGAGAGCAAGTGTTTTTCTCTGTAAAGGACCCGACGGTGGTGTGGTTCGGTGAACGATGGCATCTTTTTTGTACTGTTCGCGGCCGACCCCGCACGCACCAGATCGAATACATTCAACTTCTGGATTGGGGTCGGACGCCAGAGACAAGGCCACTATTGGCAATCACCGACCAATATTATTGTGCACCGCAAGTGTTTTATTACCGCCCGCATCGAAAATGGTACTTGATTTACCAGACCAGCGATCCTTCTCGAAAACCGGCTTTGCAACCGGCTTTTTCCACGAATGAACGGTTAGACGATCCCACCGGTTGGTCGCCCCCAGAGTTTTTGTACCCCTCGGGGCCGGCAAACGTCGACCGCTGGATCGATTTTTGGATCATTTGTGATGACAACCGGGCACACCTTTTCTTCACTTCCTTGGACGGTAGGATGTGGCGGGCGGAGACCTCCCGCCAGGATTTTCCCCATCGCTGGTCGGAGCCTCGCGTGGTTTTGCAGGCCGATATCTTTGAGGCCAGTCATATTTATCGGCTGCGGGGTTATGATCGGTATCTGGCGATCATCGAAGCTCAACGGGGATCGCGACGGTATTACAAAGCTTACATGGCCAGTCAGCTCGATGGGAAATGGCAACCTTTGGCGGACCGATGGGAGAAACCGTTTCTGGGCATGGAAAACGCCCGTTTTCAAGGGGAGCCCTGGTGTCACTCGTTCAGCCACGGCGAGCTTCTTCGGACAGGGTTCGACGAGTACCTCGAGGTGGATCCGCACAGCCTGGTTATGCTATTCCAGGGAGTTAGCGATCAGCAGATGGCGGGGAAAGCTTACGGAGAGATTCCCTGGAAACTCGGGCTGGCCAAACTCGTTATCCCAAAGCCTTGACTATTCTGAAACTGCCCGTTGAAGGAATGTGCTGGGCCGAGATTTTCTGAGTCGAGAGCCGGAAGGTGATATTCGACTCTCACTGCTCCCTAACATGATTTGTCATTCGGTTGGGCCGGTTCATTTGGCGGAGATTTACCGCCGCAAGGCCTTTTCGGATGGAAGCGAATAAAAGTTCAGTTGCCGACACTTGATATTAAGCCTTTTTTCTCCCTGTGTTGACTCCCTACCTCTGCAAGCCCTAGCGTTTTATACGTTTGTCGCCTTTGCTTTCTAGAGAAGGTGATGTCGAGGAAACCCCAAAGCAACTGCCATGTGGTGCAACCCATTGACAGTGACCGGCATGGGATCTGCTACCAACGAATACAGAGGCTTGGGGTGAGCACTAGTAGATACTCCGTCCAAAAAGCCAGAGTCCGAGATGGTGAAGCTATCGGGGCCAAACCTGCAGGGTTACTTCGCCAGGTCGGAGTTCCGCGAATGGTCCAGGGATTGTCCTTTTTCCTCGGACTTTGCCCAAATAATCCCGGTCGATGACCAGCGGGGTTCCGTCGTAGTTTTCATATCCCAATCCGGACACAGCCGTTTTCCCCAGCCGCTCACCCCGAACGATGGGGCCCCGATTTTCCAGCCATTCGGGTAAGGCCTCGAACGCCATGGAAACCGTCTGGCCATCGCGGATGAGCCGAAGTCGGGGATCCCGCGCGATCACCTTAGCCCCTTCTTCCTTGCCGCTCGGGGAAGCCCCAAATAGGTACAAATTTCCACCAGCAAAGTTGGAGAATCCATGGGCATCATAAGGGGAAAGCCCGAAACCGGTAAGCCAGACCCGACGTGGTTCTGGAAGCGGGTCGGGTTTCGGAGTCCTTTCACCCCGCCCGACGAACACATTATGGAAAAAGCGGTTGTCTCCTCCTTTTGTGATAGCCAGACCGGCTATTTGGGTGCTGTGAGGGGGATGGTAGGGGGTTTGCCGAGTAGGCTCGGGGCAGACGGTGATCGCTCCCGCAAACAGATTGTGCACATAGGCTCCACCCTGGGACATATCGCGAAGATTAAGTGCCGACAGGAAGAGGTTGTTATCCACCACAAACGGGCCGTGGTTTACCTCTACAAAGAGATCCTCATCGTTGTCGTAAAAAAGATTTGCATGAACGCGTGTTCCCTGGGTCATCCAATCCAGCCACAGCCCCCGGCACGTGCGAAAGATATGATTGTTGGCGATGAGAGTGTCGATGGCACCGTGGAATTTGATGCCGGCCATCTCCGCTCCAGTAAATAACCGACGCACGTGAATGTCATGGATAACATTGCCGGTTATCTGGGAGAAGGCTGCTCCCATGCTTCCCACGATGCCAGCTTGTTCGCAGTGGGAAATGATGTTGTTCCGCACAACGTGGTGGCCAATGGTCTCAGGAGTCCAGCCGTTGGCAAGGGCCCGACGAATAGTTTCCACATATCCCTCGGCCGTGTCCTTTGAAGTATTATCGAATTCATCCCCGTACTTTCCCAACGTGATCCCCACACAGACAGAGTGGCTAATGATGTTATTCTCGATGATCCAACCTTTGCTCCAATTCGTGCCGATTAGGCCGATTTGTTCCGCCGTCGGTGGTGCCCAATTTGTGGCGGCATGCCGCATGATAAATCCACGGACAGTAATGTAATTACACCCGGTCCGGCGGGGATAAAAAACCGTTTGCCGGACATTGATTTCTACGGTCTCCTCGTTGGGATCTACCCCGGGAAATTGAGCCCAAATGGTGGTCATCTGTTCATTGACCTCGGCAAACCACCATCGGATGTTGCCGCTTGGTTGGAAGAGGTCCTCTTTCGATGGAGCCTCAGCTAACCATTCTCCGTTCAGATACACGGCTCCCGTGTGGTGCACGCGACCCCGGGGATGGAACCAGTCTCCTTTGATGATGTCCTTGTAGGGATTGAAGCTACCAAAGAAGCTGTTGGGCAGGGTAACTTCCCACACATCCCCTTGGGTCCTTTTCCAACCTTTGATCACCTCCGAGCCCCGGATTTCCACCCGCTCGCCAGGAGCCGCTTGGTAGGTGATGCGTTTTTCCTCCGAGAGGCCGCCTCGGGGTGGATTGATCTCCTCGCGATAGATCCCTTCGTGTACGATTACCACATCGCCAGGCTGGGCTAATTCGGCAGCTTTTGAGATGGATCGCAGCGGCCGGTCCGGCGTTCCCTCGTTACTGTCGTCACCATGAATTGCCACGTGAATTTCCCGAGCAAATGTCCCAGAGATCCCTCCCAAAACAAGACAACTACAGAGCAAGACCGCCCAAATTGTTTTCCTCGCACTCAAAAGCTTGATCATCAAGAAAACCTCCCAATTGCTGTTTCCTAAATCATCTCGGTGCTTAACGGTAAAGATTGACAGTATTATCTGGCAAAAAAACGAAAAAAACAACCTGTCCTGCTAGTTTATCCAGAACGCTCAAGCGACTCCGGAATTACCTTACGGCCATTCCTGGAAATGGGGAGGGAATCCAAGTTCCGGGGAAAAAGCTTCGCCTGTCAAAAAGGGAAAGACTTTTCGGACTTAAACCAGAGGCTGAATTTTGTGCTGAGATGTGGGAAGGCTTTTTCCAACAGCTCCCGCGGTTTCCTGGAGTGTCCAAGCGAACACTTGTCCTCCAAAGGAACCACGATTTGCCTAAGCCGGTTCAGTACGGAAGGAAACGTTGGATTGGAAGCTCTGCCGGTCCGTGCAGAGACGGCCAAAAGAGCCGGCCACTATCCTTCCCTGCCAAGAAGACCCCTTGGCAATGGCTTTGAGAAGCCCGAGGGTGGAAACTCCACCGAAGACAAGCCGGGTATAGCTCCCGCAATGCCTTCAGGAGGAAACCTTCCCAAGTCTTATCCCTTTTGCGAAGAAGGCATTAGCATACGACGTACACATGGGCATCGACGGATCAGGAAGCATCCCGGGAACTTTCCGGCAAAGCGGCTTCCCAGCCGGCGTGGAGAAGCCGACTTAGTTCCTCGACCGTAGACTTCATTTCCGGCTTATCCGCTAGGTTTTCGCTTTCGAGTGGATCCACCCCATGATCATAGAGTTCGCGAGCAAGGACTGTCTTTCGGTCCAGGGAAAGCCATTCGGTATACCGATAACGATCTGTTCGAACGGAATAACCCATGGCTTTTGCCCGCGGATACTGGCTGAAGGCTGCCTTTTTCCACGGCCGGGAGGGATTCTCAAACAACGGTACTAAACTGGTTCCTTCCAGTCCCGGTGGAAGGGGCAAGTTACACAGCTCGCAAAGGGTGGGATAGATGTCCACAAACTCCACGAGGGCATCAATTTTGGCCCCAGCGTTTTTTGCCCCAGGGATTCTAAAAATCAGAGGAACTCGAGCAGCCCGTTCGAAATTGGAGTGTTTGCACCATAGGCCATTGTCTCCCAAATGCCACCCATGGTCACCCCAGAGGACGACGATGGTCTTCTCACTTAGTCCCAGGCGATCCAGGGTCTCAAGGAGCTTTCCGATCTGGGCATCGATGTAGCTTGTCGCCGCATAATAGGCCCAGACCAAATCGCGGGCTATTTCCTCCGCCAAGGGGCCTTCTGCGGGGATCCCCTCATAAGCCCGAAGTTCCCCCCAGTTATGAAGGGCAATTTCTGGACAGTTTTTCGGCGGATGGGGCCAGGGGGCTAGGGGCACCTCCTTCCGGTCATAGAGATCAAAGTATCGCTTGGGGGCAACAAACGGCAGATGGGGCTTGAGATAGCCCACCGCCAAGAAGAACGGCTGGTCGCGATATTTCTCCAGTCGAGCGATGGCCTCCAACGTGGTTTTCCCATCCGGAAGGGCCTCGTCGGGAACATCGGGGTCTTCCCACGCAGGCCCGCGAATGCGGTACCGGGGCGGAGAGACCCGTAGTGCCACCCCAGTCTTTGGGTCTCGTTCGAGAACCTGGATGGCCGGTCCACGTTCTTTCCGCAATTGCTCCGCTTTTGCAGCAAGCCGAGCCAATGTTTCCGGCTTCCCATAGCCAGGCCCCGAAGGCGACCAGTGAGGGACACTCCAGCTTGCCGGGTCATCCAGTCCCCCATGGTACACCTTGCTTAAGCCCATCGTGATATAACCATGATTCTTGAAATGTTGGGGAAGGCTGACCCGATCGGGCATGGTCTTTCGCGGATGTGTCTCGAGATCATAGATCCGGGCAGTATCCGGCCGTACACCAAAAAGAAGGGATACCCGCGAAGGATTACACACCGCTTGTTGACAATAAGCCCGCGTGAAGGTGAAACCCCCGGCTGCCAGCCCGTCAATGTGCGGTGTGCGAATCACAGGCACTCCGTAACACCCAAGTTCCGGGCGGAGGTCATCCACACAGATCATTAGGACATTGAGCCGGCCGGTATTGATGCCCGGGGCACCTTCTGCAAACGCCAAACAGGCTGCCATAATCCCGGAAGTCAACCCTATCCCTAGCAAAACGGTGGGAAAAGTGCTTCGACTGCTCGGCATCACCCTCTCTCCTGCATCGTGGGCTTTGGGGTTCTCTCTAAGTTTTAAGGTCAGACTAGGTTATAAGGCCGAACCTTGCCCTAAGCAATTGGCGGGTCCTCCACCTACCGCCGGTAGTTGGGCCGGGTAGATCCAGCAGGCCGATGGTGTCGCCGGATACCGGCTTGCTTCTAGATCAAAGCAAGCACCTCCTCAGGCTCTCGGTGGTCGATCGGAAGTAATCTCTTGCAAAGCGGATGGGAGCAAGATGGCAGTAGGGCGGGCCGTTACCACCTGGCTTTTGCCGCCTCGGCCAAAATCCCCGATTTAGCTTAATGCCCCAACATCTGGCTGTAAAGGAACACTTGCTCGCGACAAGCCAAGATGCAGTTGCTTCGGCTTTCTCTCTCCATATTCCCAGGGGAGGTATTTTGGTCTTCCGCGGCTTAGTCTTTGTGTTCTCCTGGGAGATTTCTCCTGAAAAGGGGTGGCCTTCGGGGCACTTCTCCCTCAAGGAGCTGCTTATTAAGAAAACGGATTTGAAGCAAAGGCCGAAGGGATTTCCTGAAAAATTTGGCTCCCGTCCAGACGGGAGGAAACTTCGCGTCCGCGGGCAGGGACGTTGCTATTTGGAGACAACTCTGTTGATTTTGAGGATCCGGGGTCGGTTTTTCCCGGTTGATTGCCCGGCTTATCGGCAAAACGCCATCCGGCTCTATCGCTCGCCAAAAAATAAGAAGTCGCTTCCTGCGGGAAGTCAAAAGCCACCTTCATCCTGCGGCAAATTTTCCGTTCGTGCCGCTTTTACTTTTTGTAGGACCCTCGGAAAAGTCCTCACTCGCAAATCCGTAATGCCTTGATGGGGGGTTTTTACCCCAGGGAAACCGGGTGAAAGGTTCGAACCTTCCCGCTGTGTGAGACAAAGTAGCCCCCGGGCTCTTCAGTCCCATCTCGACCGCTCAGCTGCTGGCACTCCTTTTGCAACCTCGCAATCTGTCCTCAAGGGTTTGGTGATGAGACGGGGCTTCCCGCGTCAATGAGGCTCTCGGTTCTGTAGAGGTTGAGACCTATGCGACGATTTGGCAACTTCGGGATGGTGACAATTTGTCTGCTACTCCATCTGGTCCTCCCTGCGACCAAAGTCAACGCTTGTCCCATCCTACAGCTTTATGTCGAGGGAGCCACTTACAATTCCATTACCGAAAGTTGGACCCTCGATGCTTATCCTTCCAATTCCGGGGAAGTAAATTTTCGACTTTGGGTGATTGGTAATCCCAACCCCCGGGGAAGGATCTACGATGTCCGCTTGTCGGTGGCCTATCCCGCGTGGCTCCGCACAGCGAGCGGTGATTTATTGTTCAGTTTCGTGCCAAGTACCACTGGCGGTCTCGGGGGTTTTACGGATCCCTCTTACCCTCCCTTGCCTACTTGGGTGCAGTACGGAGCCGAGGGTACCTCGCCCACCATCGTCGGGAGATCTACCTTGCCGCCGCATGGAGTGTATGGCCCGGGAACCGTTTGGCAGGAATTTCGACTCGGGGATTTCTTTTTGAAGGATTCCCCGTTAGGAGATTTTTATCAGGCATTTCCCCAGCCAACCAACCGTTATGGGCAGATCAATGTTTACGACGTTTCCGTGAGTCATACTGGCGGCATTTCCCTTGTGGGGAGCACCCTCCATTTTGACGCTTATGGGTATGTTAAGAGGGGGAAAAGAAATTTCCCGGTATTTGCACCATTTTCTCATGATGCCGATGTTCACGTGGTCCCGAATCCCCCGACTTTGGCCCTGGTATGGTCCCTGTTGGTTTCCGGCGGAGGTTGGCTAGCCTTTCGCCGGGTGTCCTTCCGTTTAAAGAGTTTGCGACGGGCGACGGAAACCACGTGAAAACTCTAGGGGGAGAATCGGTAAACCTTCGCCCTTCCCAAAGCCAAAAGTTGCGTGCAACCCCTCGATCGCGGAGCGGCGGATCTTTCTGCCTTTTCCGATTCCTCCCGTCAAGCAAATTGCACGAAGTATCTTCCGTGCCATGACACGGAAGATATTCTCGCGACGCCTGCCGGCTAGCTGGATCCGGGTACGGCGGAAGCGGTCGGAGTTTTATCCCCGGCGGAAGATTCCCTTTTTCTCCTTGCCCGCTCGATCATTCTTCTTCAGGACCTTAGTCCGGTCAGGATGATCTGAGGGGGTAGTGTTCATTAAATTCCGCGAGCTTCACCAGCCTCGATCGTTGATCACTCTTCGCAAATCTTAGAGACACTTAGCTCCGGGGTTTACGGTCGAGTTTTGTTTCTTATCGTTGCAAAGATTTCTCCTTTTAACTTTGCAAAAATCGGAAAGAAGCTGGCCCGCCGCACAACTGCGGAGATCCTGAAGGGGGAAGAAAAGCCGCCGGCTTGGGGCGGGAACCTTTGTAAGCACCAGGGCCGTGCCAGCCAGCTTATTTTCATGGCGGTCAAGCCTGTTTTGATGCCGGACAAGCTTGTTTTGACGGCGGGGAAGCTCGGCAGCTATTCGGAAACCTCCGGAAAGACCGAAGAAAGTTGTTCTCGCTTTGCGGAACATCCATCTACCTGTTTCGGGAGAGGTCGTGGGATGTTCGTTTGGAGCAAGTTCGGGTTGAGGCGGGAATTCCCGCGGGAGGAGCTTGGGTCTGGCTGCTGGGCCGGCTTGGGCATGAGAGAAGCTGAACCCCCGCGGAAGGCAAGCGGAAGTTAGACCCCGGCTACTATCGCGAACTTTTCCGCGCGCTCGGATCCGGGAGGGGATGGAGACCGGGCATGCGATAGACGGAATGGCTTTGCCCAAAACGGGTCTCAGGTGCCGAGGCCTACTCCACGGAACATGAAGAACGCCGCCGCTACCAGGCATAGACTTGCCAAGGCAAAGTCCCAGTTGACCGGTTGCTTCATATAAACCGTGGAAAAGACCCCAAAGACCATCATCGTAATGATCTCTTGGGCTACCTTTAGTTGCGGTAAGGTGAAATAAGCACTCCCGATCCGGTTTGCCGGGACCTGGAGGCAATACTCGAAAAATGCCACGAACCAACTGGTTACGATGGCCGCAAAAATTGGGGCATTTCGGAGGTCTTTTAAATGGCCGTACCATGCATAGGTCATAAAAATGTTCGATGCTATCAGAAGCAAGATGGGGATTGTACGTTCCATAGAAGCTCCGCCTTCACTCCTTTCCATATGGGGTTACTTGTTTCCAAATGGAGTACCTGATTTCGGAGTGGGGTAGCTTGTTTCCAACTGGGGTAACTTCTTTCCAACTGGTTTCCAACTGGGGTAACTTGTTTCCAATTGCGGTAACTTGTTTCAAACTGCGGTAACTTGAGCTCCCATTATGGGAGGAGGTAGCCTGCGAATTTCTCCCCTTTTCTTTTGTGCGTGTGCGTGGAGGGGCCGAGCTGATGGGCAAAGAATAGCTCATGCTTTTGGGCAACAGCAGAACGCCAGTGCCCTCCCAAGAGGAGGATGAGACTCTGACAAAGCGGCAAGCCTCGAAATCCAGCCGACTGGATATTCCACAGTGACCCCTATTCGACAGTGCCCCCCAAATAAGAGGAGGGATTGGGCGTCTTGTCTTTAGCTGGGAGTCCTTTGTCAAGCTGAAAAGAGACAGCTTGTCTTCGCTGGAATGGCCCCTTTGGGAGAGTGTCTAGGCTTCTCCGTACTAGGCGGCAAAATTTTCGGCCCAGGCAAAGCTACACTTACCCCGGGGCACGACTTCCCAGTGCACTGGCACGGGCTTGAGGGAGAGCTTTCCCCACTTGGCCTCCACCTATGTGTGGCGAGATTTTAAGGGGCCCCAAACTTTCCCTTCAAGAGTGGTCGCCGCAAACTCTCGGATCAAGGGAGGCTGTTATTATCCCCCGTTTTTCTGTTCCGGATTCCGCCGAGGAGTGGGATACCCTCAGGCCGGCCAACGGCAAGAAAAAATTCGCGGAAATCGTACTCAGCTTTCCCCGGCTCAATTTCCTGAGCTCCCGCCGGCTTAACTTCGTGGGTTCTCCCCGGGAAACACCGTGCTGTTTACCGTGGGAAAAAGCGAAACTCCGACGGATCGTGCTGAGGATCTCGACTCTCCGGGAGGAGCTACCATTGACAATCATCTCGAACCCGATCCCGTTGAACAGGGTGCCGTTGTCAGTTGGTGGCTGTTTGGGATAGGTGTTGCCCTAGCTGGAGGATCGGGGGATCGGTGGCGATCCCCTTCTTCCAGTTGGACGAAGAACCCAATTAGTTCATCGGGCTCTAGGACCATCCCGGGGGCCCAGGATCAAGAAGAACTCCCTGCCCCCGCAAGGTGTTTGGAAAAAGAGCAGGGGGTTTGACCATAGGGACAGTTGGCGATAGGGTTAGTAACATGGCTTTACCCAGTAGGAAAGGAACAAGGTGAGAAGTTCGCACAAAACTTGGGGCCGATCGCCAATCTAAGAATTTTTCCGCCGGGACTTACCTTGTTGAGGTGTCTTGCTGGGAAGGGTATTATTTAAAAGTCGAGATGGCTCCAACCCGAAAGAA
>Ga0272449_1000326_pt1:0-40000 | contig 57313 bp, 51 predicted proteins | sample YNPCB0241_FD_198679 | JGI IMG/M metagenome (GOLD analysis project Ga0272449, IMG submission 198679) | Hot spring sediment microbial communities from Yellowstone National Park, WY, United States - YNP-CB-024-1 | ecosystem: Environmental > Aquatic > Thermal springs > Hot (42-90C) >...
GTCCCCCTGAGGCTTTTTATTTGTCACCCTGAGGCGTAAGCCGAAGGGTCTCCTCCATCTTTTGTCATCTTTTTTAATAAATTCTGTTATAATTAAATATGCCAACACAAATAGAAAAAGATTTAGAGAAACAAATGGAGCAGTATTCTATAGTTACTTTTGCAGATATATTGCGGGCTCTTAAAAGCCATCCTGATTGGCTTGAAGAATTGAGGAAAATTATTTTAACGGCAGAACTTCTTGAACTTCCAAAAAAATTTGATGAACTTTTGAAAAGAGTTGAAAAAATTGAAAGTGATGTAGAAATCCTAAAACAGGATGTAGCTGTATTAAAACAGGATGTAGCTGTATTAAAACAAGATGTAGCTGTATTAAAACAAGATGTAGCTGTATTAAAACAAGATGTAGAGATTTTAAAGAAAGATATGGCTTATCTGAAAGGAGAATTCGGTAGATTTAAAGGAAAAGATTTTGAAAGAACAATCAAAGATAAACATTATGCTTACTTCGGAAAACTTTTACGAAAAACCAAACTTGTTCAATTTGAAGAAATACTGCAAATCATTGATGATGCAGAAGAAAAAGGTCTAATTAAAGAAGAGCAAAGGGATAGTCTATTAAATCTTGACATTATCGTAAAGGGACAGATTAAGTCAACACAAAAGCCTGTTGTTCTTGCAGTAGAGATTTCTTATAGCTTATATGAAGATGACATTGAAAGAGCAATTGAAAGAGCACAAATATTGGCTCAAATTCTCCATGAAGAAGTAATTCCTACTGTTGTAACTGCTGAAGTAAGAGAGGATGTAGAAAAATTAGCTGATGATAAGGGAATTTTTCTTATAAAAGTTGATTATTAAATCAATTACATAAAAGCTCCATTATATTCCTCATATCTTGAGGCAAGGCTGATTCAAACTTCATATCTTCTCCTGTTACAGGATGTTTAAACTCAATTCTCCATGCATGAAGCATCTGTCTTGGAACAGATATTTTTTTATTTTCCTTCTCAATATATGTTTTTCTTCCATAGGTTCTATCACCTAAAAGAGGATGACCAATTGCTGAAAAGTGAACCCTTATCTGATGGGTTCTTCCAGTAATTATTTTGACCTTTACAAGAGTGTAATTTTTAAAATTTTCAAGCACCTGCCATTTTGTAATAGCTTCTTTAGCCCTCTTTGCCTTTGTTGACATCTTTTTTCTGTTATTTTCTGCTCTTCCAATTGGAAGAGTTATTGTACCACTTCCTTTTAACTCGCCATAAACGATTGCTAAATATTCCTTCTTTACCTGTCTTTTTTTGAACATTTCAACCAATCCATAATAGGCTCTGTCATCAATGGCAATAACAATCACTCCTGAAGTATCCTTGTCAAGTCTGTGAACAACTCCAGGTCTAAGGGGTGCCCCAACAGTTGCAAGTTTCTTAAAATGATAGGCTAAGGCATTAAGAAGAGTGCCCTCTTTATGCCCAATACAAGGATAAACGACCATACCAGCAGGCTTTGATACCAAAACCAGATAATTATCCCTGTAAAGCACTTCTATGGGAATGTTTTGGGGAATTAATTTTTCTGTTTCCCCATTTATTTTTAAAGAATCTTCAAAAATCTCAACAAAATCGTCAGCCTTTAACTTGTAACTTTTCTGCTTTAATGAATTATTTACTTTAACATCTCCCCTTTCTATTAACTCTTGAGCCTTTGCTCTGCTTATGTTCAGCTTTTCAGAGACAATTAAATCAAGTCTTTTACCCTCATTAAAACTGTCAATACTAAAATTTACACTCATAATCCCAATTTTTCCCTTAAAAACTTACCTGTGTATGATGATGGATTCATTGCAACTTCTTCAGGAGTTCCCTCTGCAACAAGGTATCCTCCTTGGGTACCACCTTCAGGACCAAGATCTATAACGTAGTCTGCACATTTTATAATGTCAAGGTCGTGTTCAATAACTATAACTGTGTTTCCATTTTCAACAATTCTTTGAAGAATACTAAGAAGTCTCTCTATGTCAACCATATGAAGTCCTGTTGTAGGTTCATCAAGGATATAAAGAGTTTTTCCAGTTGCCTTTTTACTTAGTTCTTTAGTTAGTTTAACTCTCTGTGCCTCACCACCTGAAAGAGTTGTTGCAGGCTGCCCAAGTTTTATATATCCAAGCCCTATATCCTGCATTAATTGCAATTTATGTTTTAGCCTTGGAACTGCTGAAAAAAACTCCAAAGTCTCTGAAACTGTCATTTCAAGGATATCACTTATACTTTTGCCTTTGTAACTGACCTGAAGGGTTTCATCGTTGTATCTTTTTCCTTTACAACTATCACATATTACATAGACATCGGGTAAAAGGTGCATTTTTATTCTCTTCATTCCATCGCCCTGACAAGATTCACAGCGACCTCCTGAAAGATTAAAGCTGAATCTTGATTTTGTATATCCCCTAATTCTTGCCTCTGGAAGCATTGCAAATAATTCTCTTATATCTTTCATAACCTGTGTGTAAGTAGCAGGAGTTGACCGAGAAGTCCTTCCAAGTGGAGACTGATCAATGCAGACAACTTTATCTATCTGTTCAATACCCTCAATTGCTCTGAATTTTCCTGCAACTATATCAGAGCCATAAAGTTCCCTCATTAATGCTTTGTATAGAATTTCAAAAATCAGAGTACTCTTACCAGAGCCTGCTACTCCAGTAACGCAAAGAAATACTCCAAGAGGAATTTTTACATCTATATTTTTTAAATTAAATGCTTCTGCACCGTATATTTTAATAAATCCCTTTGGTTTTCTTCTTTCCTTAGGTATTTCAATCCCCTTGTTTTTTGATAGATATTTACCAGTGATTGATGATGGATTTAGAAGTAATTTTTCAGGTTTGTCTATAGTGACTAAATAGCCACCCTTCTGTCCACCTCCTGGTCCTAACTCTACGACTAAATCAGCATTTTTAATAGTTGACTCATCATGTTCTACAATTATGAGAGTGTTTTTTTTCTCTTTAAGTTCTTTTAAACTATCTATTAATTTACTACAATCCTTTGGATGAAGCCCTATACTTGGTTCATCTAAAACATATAAAACACCACTTAAGTGGGAGCCAAGCTGTGTTGCAAGTCTTATTCTCTGAGCTTCTCCGCCAGAAAGACTAAAAGAGGGTCTATTAAGACTTAAATAGGAAATTCCAATCTTTTTTAAAAACTCAAGCCTTAAAATTATCTCATTTATGATTCTATCGGAGACATTTTTTTCATAGGAACTAAGAGGAAGCTCTCTAAGAAAAGTTTCAAGTTCATCAAGGGTAACATTTGAAAGCTCTGCAATATTTTTCCCATTTATCCTTACAGCAAGGGCTTCCTGTCTCAATCGATTACCATCGCAGAGGGAACAGGTCTTCAGATTAATCTCATCAATTTCCTCTTCTTCTGATTCAATATTTTCAAACCCCAGTCCTTTACATTTAGGACAGGCTCCGTATTTACTGTTAAAGGAAAAAAGTTTTGGTTCAATATTGGGAAGATTTATCCCGCAGTTAGGACATGAAAGAAGAGAGCTAAAAATTAAATCTCTATTTTCTTCAACAATATTCACTAAAATTGTATTGGAGTATTTAAGAGCCGACTCCAAAGCCCTTCTAATCTGTTTTTTGTAATGTTCCTTTACGATAATTCTGTCAACAACAAGCTCTATTGTATGTCTGATATTTTTTTTTAGCGATATATCCTGTGTTAAATCAACAATTTTACCATCTATTCTTGCCCTTATAAATCCCTCTGCCCGTGCCTTTTCAATTTCTGCCCTATGTTCTCCTTTTCTTTCTATTACAATAGGAGATAGCACCTGAATTTTTGTTCCTGCAGGTAAACTCAAAAGGGTCTCAGTCATTTTATTTATATCCTGTGAATGTAAAAGTCTTTTACACTTAGGACAAAAAGGTTTACCTATTTTAGCAAATAGCAATCTCAAATAATCATAAATCTCAGTAATAGTTCCCACTGTTGAGCGAGGACTTTTTGAAATGGTTTTTTGGTTAACAGAAATAGCAGGAGAAAGCCCTTCTATATAATCAATATCAGGTTTTTGAATTTGTTCAAATATTGTTCTTGACTCAATTGGCAAACTCTGAAGATATCTTCTATGGGCTTCTGCAAAAATTGTATCTATTGCCAAAGAAGACTTTCCTGAACCAGAGGGTCCTGTTATGACAATAAGTTTATCTCTTGGAAGAGATAGATCAAGATTTTTCAGATTGTGCTGTCTTGCCCCTTTGATTACAATGTAATTTTGAGACATCCTTAGTCTTTTTTGTACTCCTTTAATTCTGCAACAACTCTACCAACAGAGACCTTTGTTTCAACTCTTAATGGAATTTTTCTTTCATCATTACTTAACCATATAAAAATATCGCCCTTTCTCTTAAATAATCCCTCTGTTGTAAGTTCAGGCTTGACAACCAATGCTTTCACTTCTTTATTAAGTGAAGTTTCTATAACCTCTTCCTTTATAGGCTTTACTTCAACTGTAGCGAATTTGTCACTGTCAAAGATATCGATTAAAACAGGTTTATTTAATTCAATTGATAAACTGCGAAGATAGAAAAAACCAGATAAAACATCCATGAAAACCTTTTCAACACCCTTATGAATGGAAACTTTATTTTTAATGTGATTTATAAATGTGATTTCCTTAGAATCATAGTTAAAATGGATTTCCTTGTCACCTCTATGTTTTCCTTCAATCTGCAAAAATCTAAAATGTTTTGGCTTTCCATGTTCAATTGTACTTTCTGCCTTATCATTTACATAGTAGAAATTTGAAATAAATGGTGCCGAGTGAACCTCTGAGATAATTTTTACTTCCTCGTCATTTCCTTTTACATTAATCAATGCATAACCTGCATAAATTCCCATCCAGTATATGTCAAATCTCATCCTTTCATTAATGAACTTTCTAAAATTGTTATGAAGAACAGGGACTTCTTCTGTTTTCTTCTCTTCAGATATTTTGCTCACACTGTCAAATTCATTTTTTGCCAAAGGTTCTTCTTTTGTTTCCCTTTGAATTTCTTCATTGGCAATGTTTTCACTTATACTTTCATTGTTTTGCTGAATTTTTTCATTAAGCTTAGGTTTAGTTATTATTTTTTTTTCTTTTTGAAGTATGAAAGTTTCTATAAAATCAAAGTAAGGTAGGCTAAGATGAATCTTACCAAAGCCAAGTAATACTGCAAAGTGGAAAAATAGAGAAATAAATAAAGCTATTGCAATCCATTTAAATTTCATATTCTTAAATTTTTCTTTCAAGGATAGCTTTAAAACATGGATGATTTCTTATTGGATCGTATGTTTTAGAATTTTTCAGATAATTCCAGTTGTTGTATCCCTTACTGATTGCTTTTATGAGCCATTCACAGGCTTCCTCTGGTATTCCTTTTGCTGCGTAAAGCTCAGCCATACTGTTTAATGCATAAATATTATTTGGGTTTAACTCAACAGATTTTTTAATATCCCTTTCAGCTTCTTCAATTTTACCCATTAACAAAAAAGTAAAACCTCTGTTATTGTAGGGCATACCATTGTTAGGTTTAAGTTCTATGGCTTTGTTGTAGTCAGAAATGGCAAGTTCATACAATCCCAAAACAGAATAAACAATGCCTCTGTTGTTGTAAGCAAGGAAGTAATCGGGTTTAAGCTCAATAGCCTTTGTGTAATCAGCGATAGCTAAATGATATAGTTTTTTTCTGTAATAGGCATTACCTCTTTCTTTGTAAGCTTGATAATTTTGTGGCTCTGCTTCAATAATTTTTGTATATTTAGCAATTGCAATATCGTGTTTGTTTCTTTTGATTATTTTAAGCTTATTATTAATTTTCTGCTGTGGCATAATTAAATTTTATTTATTTTTGTAGACTTTTATCAACTTTTTTTCTATCTTCTCGATATTTTCCCCCCTTCTTCTCTATCCCCCTTCCTTCATCTTGAGCTTCTTTCCCCAGCCATTCTGCACTTTTTTTTCCGTCATTCTGCGCCTCTTTTCCCATCATGCTGAGCTTTTTTATTCTGTCATTCTGAGGTAGCGTAAGCGACCGAAGAATCTCCTCCGCTTTTCTGTCATTCTGACCCTGAGCGAAGCGAAGGGGAAGAATCTCATCCTCTGTCCTCTTTTTTCAACAGAATGTTTCAAAAACCCCACATCCATACACAAATATAACCCTTTAAAATCAACCCTACAATCTGGCAAAAAATTTGCATGTCTTCTTAGACAAAAAAATGTTCTTTGAAAAATTATTTTTTCATATTTTTTGAGGAGACCCTTCGGCTTACGCCTCAGGGTGACAAATAAAAAGCCTCAGGGTGACAAATAAAGTGTCATTCTGCCTCTGAGCCGAAGCCCTAAGCCAAAGCCCTGAGCCAAAGCCCTGAGCTCATGCGAAGGGTCTGCGAAGGGGAAGAATCCCCTCCTCAAAAAATACTTGACAACATAAAAAAAGTATGCTAAACTTTTTAAAAAACAAAAAATAAGGAGGTGAGAGGCGGACACGGTGCATTGACTTAGGAGTCATTCTGACCCTCAGTGGAAGCCCTAAGCCAAAGCCCTGAGCTCATGCGAAGGGTTGGGGAAGGGTCTTCGAAGGCTCTGCGAAGGGGAAGAATCTCCACCTTATTATGTAGTATCACCGCCCTTGGCGGTGTAACTGAACTAACCAATTGGAGGTTAGGAAGTGAAAAAATATGCAAGTATTTTAGCAGTATTGGTTCTTCTTTTAGGTGTTGCAGCACTCAGCTATGCAGCACCAGCAGAAATTCCCTCAGACACAACAGCAGTAATCGCAAAAGGAAAAACCCAGATAACCCTCGGCGGTGAGTTGAGATTCAGAGGATTCTATGGGAAAAATTTAAGAGTTAGAGAAGATGATACCTACCCTGATAACCAAGCCAATTATGACTATCGTGTAAGACTTAGTCTTGAAGCAAAGGTATCTCCAAATACAACCGGATTTGTAGAACTTGAAAGTGGAACATTTACCGCAGATAATGTTACATGGGGTTCACAGAATGGTGGTGCAAGAGGATTTTATGACTTAGGTAATACAAAGGAATCCAATGTTACAATCCGTCAGGCATGGATTCAGTATCAGGGAACTGGGCTTCTTGGTGTTCCAGCAGGAATTAAAGTAGGTCGTCAGCTTGTAAAACTTGGATATGGTCTATTCTATGACCACACCTACTTTGGTGATGATGCAATCTTAGTATTCGTTCAACCAATGAAAGAGCTTACCTTAGCTGCTTTTACAATTAAATGGTCAGAAGGTCAAACAACTCGTAATGATGACTCAACTGGATACGGAATACTTGCAGCCTATGCAGGTAAAGGCTTTGGCTTAAGTGCGGATATAGCATATGTAGATCATCAAAATATTTCTGGTTTAGGCAATGCTGATATTCATCTTTGGAATATTGGTTTAAGAGGAAATGTTGATGACATTGCTGGAACAGGACTTAACTTTAAAGCAGATGTTGAATTCCAGACCGGTAAAATTAAAGATTTATCCCCAGAAATAAAACTCAAAGGCTGGGCAGCAATGGCAGGTCTGGATTACAAATTTAAGACTGTTCCATTAAGTTTAACCCTTGAATACGCAATTGGTAGCGGTGACAAAGATAGTACCAATGATAAATTAGAAAACTTTATAACAGCCCTTGGACAGGAACAGCACTATACCTTTGTATATGAATACTTAACACCATCAGCATGCAGTGGTTTATTTTACGGAAATAACAGAACAGGAATTTGCAATACTCAGTATGTAAAATTCGGTGGTGCCTATGATATTACAAAGGACCTGAAAGCAGAACTCTATGGTTACTGGTTAAGAGCCCACAAAGCAGTAGCAATTAATAGTTCATCTGCTACCCCAGACAAAGACCTTGGATGGGAAGTTGATGCAAAAGTAACATATAAGATTGACAAAGGTCTTACATACTGGATAGAAGGTGGATACTTCTGGCCAGGTGATGCTTACAAAGTCAGTGCAACAAAAGATGCTGATGATGCCTGGGCAGTAAGACATGGTATCCAGCTTAAATTTTAAGAATTAAAAAACCGCACCGTGTCCGTCCTAAGGCGGGGTTTTACCCCGCCTTTTTTATTTGCCATCCCGATTTCCGTCATTCTGAGTTTCCTTTTTCTGCCATTCTGACCCTGAGCCGAAGTCCTAAGCCGAAGCCCTGAGCCGAAGCCCTGAGCTTTAGCGAAGGGTCTGCGAAGGGTCTGCAAAGGGGAGGAATCCCCTCCTCTGTCATTCTGAACGAAGCGATAGCGGAGTGAAGAATCTCAAACCTCTTTTTTTCTATAATCGGAAGGAGTTTCTTCGGTTTACACCTCAGGACTACGCTTCGGGAAATTGAGTCTCTCAGAATGACAAGAAAGTAGGAGACCCTTCGGCTTCGCCTCAGGGTGACAAATAAAGTGTCATTCTGACCCTGAGCCGAAGTCCTAAGCCGAAGCCCTGAGCCGAAGCCCTGAGCTTCAGCGAAGGGTCTGCGAAGGGTCTGCAAAGGGGAGGAATCCCCTCCTCTGTCATTCTGAAAGAAGCGAAGTTGGAGGACTGAAAAATTTTCTTTCCAATTATTCAGAAACTTCTTGAATTTTTAATTCTTTCAGCCCACCAAGAAGCCTTATCAATTATCTCTTCTTGATCAATAAATTGATGTCTGCCATTAAGGATTACTGGAATACCATTTACAAAAACATCTTCAATATCAGATACTTTTGCAGAATAGATTATAGTTGAGTAAATATCATAAATTGGTTGTAAATGGGGTTTCCTGATATTAATTAAAATAATGTCAGCCCTTTTACCTATCTCTAAACTTCCAATTTCCTTTTCAAGTCCCAATCCTTCAGCAGCCCAAATTGTAAGCATTTTCATACATGTTTTTACATCAAGTACTGTGGGATCTCCATTTATTCCTTTTTGCACTTTTGCAGCAATGGAAATCTCTTCAAGAAGGTCAAGATTATTATTGCTTGCTGCACCATCTGTTCCCATGCTTACTTTTACTCCTTTACGAATCATTTTTGCCACTGGAGCAATACCGCTTGAAAGTTTAAGATTGCTTTCAATGCAATGTGAAATTCCTACATTATGTTTTGCAATAATCTCTATTTCTTCATCGTCAAGCCAAACGCAATGAGCAGCAATTATTTTCCCTTCAAGAAACCCTATGCTATCAAGATATTTAATAGGTCTTAATCCATGCCTATTTATACTGTCTTCAACTTCCTGAAAGGTTTCACTAAGATGAATATGCATTGGAATGCCATATTTTAAAGCAAGTTTTTTGCAGGAAAGTAGGGTTTCTTTACTACATGTATAAATTGCATGGGGTGCAACTGCTGGAATTATAAAGTTATCGGATTTAAATTTTTTTATAAAATCCTCTGCTTTAGCCAAATAATCCTTTGCACCAGAGCCACTTGGAGTTGGAAAATCAAGTACTCCCTGTCCTACAACTGCCCTAATATTTGCATCTTTTGCTGCCTTTGCTATGCTTTCAGTGAAAAAATACATGTCATTGAATGAAGTTGTGCCACTCTTTAACATTTCAATACAGGCAAGTAAAGTTCCATCGTAAACAAAGTCAGGGCTTAAAAATTTTGCTTCCTTTGGCCATATATGCTCTGTAAGCCACTTGTGGAGGGGTAAATCATCGGCGATTCCTCTAAAAAGTACCATTGCAGAATGGGTATGGGTATTTATAAATCCGGGCAATACAGCAGAATGAGAATTGCCGTATATCTTAATAGAAGGGTCATTGTATTTCTTCAAAATTTCCTCAAATATATCTATGTCTATAATTTTGCCATTTTCTACTAAAAGAGCTCCATTTTCAATTATCTGATCTTTTTCATTCATTGTAATCAAATATTTTCCATGAATAATCTGTTTCATATAAGCCTCCTAAACTTATATCAAGATTTCTTTAAAATTGACACTGCCAGTGGTGGCAAAGTAAGTTCAATACTATGGGGTCTTCCATGAAAGGGATAATTTTGTGACCATACTCCTCCATTGTTTCCAAGATTACTACCACCATATATATATGAATCGCTATTTAACAATTCTTTATAAAATCCTTCTTCTGGAACACCTATTCGGTAATTAAATCTTGGTACCGGAGTTAAGTTAAATATAAATATAAGGAATTCTCTATTGTTTTTGCTTTTTCTGATGAAAGAAATAATGCTTTGTTCAGAGTCTGAAAAATCAATCCATTCAAAGCCATTCCAATGAAAATCAACTTCATATAAAGCTTTTTCTTTTTTATAAAGGGAGTTTAAGTCTCTAATAAAATTAGTCACACCTCTGTGTGCTTCGTCATCAAGTAAATGCCATTCAATCTGCCACTGCCAGTTCCATTCATTAATCTGAGCAAATTCAGAACCCATAAAAAGCAATTTTTTGCCAGGATGTCCATACATATATCCGTAAAGTAACTTTAGATTTGCAAGTTTTTGCCATTTATCTCCTGGCATTTTTTGAAAAAGGGAACCCTTGCCATATACCACTTCATCGTGGGATAAAGGTAGAACAAAGTTTTCTGAGAATGCATAAAGGAGGCTAAAAGTTATTGAGTTGGTATGATATTTTCTGAAAATGGGATCCCTTGAAAAATAAAAGAGTGTATCGTGCATCCATCCCATATTCCATTTCATTGTAAATCCTAATCCACCAATATATGTTGGACGGGTTACCATAGGCCAGGCAGTAGACTCTTCAGCTATTGTAAGTGTTCCTGGGTAATGTCCATGAGTAAGTTCATTCATCTTTCTTAAAAAATCTATAGCTTCAAGGTTCTCTTTACCACCGTATTGGTTTGGAATCCACTCGCCTTCTTTTTTTGAATAATCAAGATAAAGCATTGATGCAACCGCATCTACTCTTAATCCATCAATATGATAGACATCGAACCAGAAAAGGGCATTGGCAATTAAAAAGTTTCTTACTTCGTTTCTTCCATAATTATAAATTAGCGTACCCCAATCTTTATGTTCACCTTTTCGAGGGTCTTCATGTTCATAAAGGCAAGTGCCGTCAAACCTTATAAGTCCGTGTCCATCTTTTGGAAAATGAGATGGAACCCAATCAACAATTACTCCTATGTCATTTTGATGGGCATAGTCAACAAAATACATAAAATCCTGAGGGGTACCAAAACGACTTGTTGGGGCATAATAACCAACGCATTGATACCCCCATGATTCATCAAGAGGATGTTCAGCTATAGGAAGAAGTTCAACATGAGTAAAACCAAGCCATTTTACATAGGGAATTAATTCATGAGCAAGCTCTCTGTAATTTAAAAAACTTCCGTCAGGTTTTTTTCTCCATGAACCAAGATGGACTTCATAAATTGATATAGGTTCATTAAGCCAATTGGTATTTTTTCTCTTTTCAATCCATTTTGAATCATTCCAGATGTATTTATCCTTAAGTTTATAAACTATGCTTGCACTTTTTGGTCTTACTTCAAAGAAAAATCCGTAGGGGTCTGCTTTAAGTTGAACTGAATTATCCCAGCCATGAATATAGTATTTGTATAACATACCTTCCTTTAATCCCTCAATAAAGGTTGCCCATATCCCTGAACTTCCCAATAATTTCATTGGATTTTTTGATGGATTCCATTCGTTAAAGTCTCCAACAACAGAAACATATTTTGCATTCGGTGCCCAAACTGCGAAATGAACTCCCTCAGTGCCATCAAATTTAATTAGATGGGCACCAAGTTTCTCATAAATTTTTAGATGATTCCCTTCACCGAATAAATAAATATCAAAGTCTGTTATAAAATTAAACATGCTCTCTCCTAAATTCCAATATTGAATTTCTGTATTTTAATGGTACTTTTTGTCTTTGTAGCTTTTTATTAAATCTTTCCTTTATGGTAACTTTTTCAAAATATTCAATCCATAGGGAAGAGATTATTTTTTCTAAAGCGGTTTTATCAGGAATAGAACTTTCAATTTTAGCTGGATATACACTGTTTTCATAACAGAAAAAAGCTAAGTCTCTTTTTGTATCGTGGATAATTATTTTTTCTTTCATCATTCTGTTGGCAAAGTGTCTTGATAGTGGCAAAATAATGTTGTATTCTGGTTTAAAGGAAGCATAAAGATATCCACCTTTCACTTCTTGAAATCTTAAAAAACCTTTAAACCTATGTATCTCTCTTTTTACTCTCTGAGAAGTGTGAAAAATTCTTTCAAATATGGGATCTGATGAAAAGTTAAAAATTTTTTGATTTTTATATTTCTCTAAAAAATAACAGATATCTTCATAAACAGTATTGCCTTCAGAAAGGCTATAATTATATAAAATTTGAAGAGTTTTTTTATCAAGCTCTCTGAATTTTTTATCAAAGCTATCAATCTGATAAATAAAGAGTTTTCCCTGCCTTTTATTTAATGTTTCTTGTAGTTTCTTTATTAATGTATTCATAATAAAAGGCCATACTGCACTGACTCTGATAAATTGTTTCTCAATCTTTCCCCTTTATCTTCAAGTTTATCAGCACTGTATGATTTTCCGTTGATTGTTATAAAATACTTAGCTCTTTTAATAACAACACCGAGTTTTTTTAAGTCCTTTAGAGTAAATGAGCAATATTTTCTTAATTTTATAATTCTTTTAGCTGAAGTAGGACCAATACCAGGAACTCTTAAGATCATTTCATAGGGTGCCTTTGCAATATCAACAGGGAAAAAATCAAGATTTCTTAATGCCCAATCAAGTTTTGGGTCAAACTTTTCATTTAAATAGGGATTATCGGGAGATACTATTTCATATATACTGAATCCATAAAATCTCATTAACCAGTCTGCCTGATAAAGTCTATGTTCCCTTAAGAGAGGAGGTTTTGAGAGAGTAGGCAATCTGGAGTCATTATTTACAGGTATGTATCCAGAGTAATAAACCCTTTTTAATCTATTTTTTTTATAAAGCAGACTGCTTAATTTTAAGATTTCAAAGTCACTTTCTGGAGTGGCACCAATTATTAATTGGGTGCTTTGACCACCCTTTGCATTATATCCTGATATGTCATCCTTTAAATCTTCAATTGTTTTTGAAATGAAATTCATAGTTTTCATAATTGTGTCCATTTTTTTGTCAGGAGCAAGATAGGACAGTGACTTTTCTGTTGGAAGTTCAATGTTTATGCTTACCCTGTCTGCCCACTTAATTGCTTCAAAAATTGTTGGATCAGAAGATTCAGGAATAATTTTAAGATGGATATACCCGTTAAATTTATACTTAATTCTAAGAATTTTTAATGCATCTATCATCATCTCCATAGTTTTATCTGCATTGTTAATAATTCCAGAGCTCAGAAAAAGTCCTTCTATATAATTTCTTCTATAAAATTCGTAGGTAACCTTTGCTAATTCCTCAGGTGAAAGTATTGCTCTTGGAATGTCATTCTTTTTTCTATTTATACAGTAGGCACAATCGTTTATACAGAAATTGGTAAAAAGAATCTTAAGAAGGCTAATACATCTTCCATCAGGCGTCCAACTATGACAAATACCAAATTTTGAGGTATTTCCTATATTTGAATGGTTCTTTTTTCTACTTACTCCACTTGAAGCACAGGAAACATCAAACTTTGCTCCCCCTGCAAGTAAGGAAATCTTTTCATAAAGACTATGTGAATTTTTAATAAGCATAAGTTTAGTATAATAATACTCTACAGTGAATTTTCAAGGTATTTTGTATTTCTTTTTATTTATTCAAGCAAACTAAATATACGATAACACTCTATACATTGTCACCCTGACACTGAACAAAGTGAAGGGTAAGGGTCTCATTCCTTTGAAAAAAAGGAGGGGATTCTTCGCTGACACTCAGAATGACCTTTTTTTCTGTCACCCTGAGGCGTAGCCGAAGGGTCCTTTCTTTTTTAGTCATTCTGAGGGGGTCAATCCTCCGAGGCGTCGTCCTGAGGTGTAAACAGAAGGAACTCATTCCGATTATAGAAAAAAGGAGGGGATTCTTCGCTGACACTCAGAATGACGGAGAAAGAAGTTCAGAATGACAACATTTGAAGGAGATTCTTCGGTCGCTTACGCTCCCTTAGAATGACAGAATAAGAGGCTCAGGATGACGGAATAAAGAGGCGCAAAAGGAAGGTAAAAGAGGCTCAGGAGGATAGAATTACTCAAGACAGCTCTGACTTCACAGAAATTTAAAATATTATGTGTGTTTATTTAAAAAAATTGATTATAATATACCAATATAAATTTTTATAAGACCACTATGAATAAAAGAGAGAAGTGGAAATCAAGAGTGGGGCTAATATTTGCAGCAGCAGGTAATGCTGTTGGCTTAGGGAATATTCTTAGATTTCCTTCGAAGGCTGCTCTATATGGTGGCGGAGCCTTCATGGTTCCTTATTTTATTGCTCTTTTTCTTATGGGACTTCCTTTAATGATTATTGAATGGATAATAGGTAAATATGCTGGAAAACATGGACATGGTTGTATGACAGGCATTTTGGGACTTTTTTTTAAGCATGCCAGTTGGGCAAGAATTTTAGGTTCTTTTGGTGTAGCAATTCCTCTCTTAATTTGTATGTATTACATTTACATAGAGTCTTGGACTTTGGGATTCGCTTTTTTATCTCTTTTCCAAAAAATGCCTACTCCTGTGATAAGCAATAATCCCCATGAAGCTGTTAAACCCTATGTTGAGTTTTTTAGAGCTTATACTAATCCTTCTATGACAGCCTATACTTTCTTGATTATTACTTTAGCAATAAACTGGTTAATTCTTCAGAGAGGAATTGTAAAAGGTATAGAGTTGACTGCAAAGATAGGAATGCCTACCATAATTCTTTTTGGTATTCTACTTGGTTTTATTGCTTTATCAAGTAGAGAATGGGCAGGATTGGAGGGATTAAAATTTATCTATAATTTGAACTTTTCTGGTATTACGAATCCTAAAGTCTGGATTGAAGCATCAGGACAGATATTTTTTACTCTCTCATTAGGTATGGGAGCAATAGCTGTTTATGCCAGTTATGTTAAAAAAAAGGAAGATGTTGTAAAGGCTGGATTATGGACTGCAGGGATAAATGAATTCATTGAAATTGTCATTGGTGCATCAATTGCCATTCCTGCAGCCTTTGCTATGTTTTCAGCCGTTGCAGTTGCAGACCTTGCAAAGGAAGGTACTTTTAGACTGGGATTTATGACAATGCCTGCAGTGCTTATGAATTTTCCATTAGGATGGTTAATCTCTTTTATTTGGTTTTTACTACTTTTCTTAGCAGCTTTAACATCATCTTTAGCTCTTACACAACCTTTGATATCATTGTTTGAAGATGAAATGAAATGGAGCCATACTAAGGCTGTAACGGTATCAATGATTTTAATCACTATTGGAGCCCATCTTTCTGCTTTTGTGCCAAATTTTATTGATGAAATTGATTTTTGGGCAGGATGTGTAATGCTACTTTTATTTGGTCTTGTTGAAATTATTGTTTTTGTCTGGATTTTTGGTATTAATAATTTTTACAATGAACTAATTCAGAATACATCCTTAAAGATACCCAAGGCTTTCGTATATGTTATTGCTTTTGCATCGCCTGTATTTATTGGTTTAATTATTTACTTTTGGGTAATTAAAGATTTCACTTCAGTAATTTTAGTTAGTGAACCAACAAAAATATTTGCCAGAATTTTTCTTCTGCTAATAATTTTATTTTTATCAATTATAGCAGTAAAAAGTAGAAAAATTATTCTTAAAGATTTGCGTTATCTGAAGGAAATAACCAAATAAAGAGGAGAATATGTCAGATTTCCTCGGCTCTAATTGGAAAGAAGAGGATATTTTGGAATTGATTAATAGAAAAGATATATATGAAATACTCTTTTTAGCTAATACTCTTAGAGTGAAGTATAAAGGCAATAAAATAGAATTATGCGCAATTGTTAATGCCAAAAGCGGAAAATGCTCTGAAGACTGTGTTTTTTGTGCTCAGTCTTCAAGATATAAAACAGATACTCCAGAATATCCATTAATAGAGGCAGAAAGAATTTTAGAAAAAGCTGTAGAGGCAAAAAATAATAAAGTTAAAAGATTTTCAATTGTAATAAGCGGGAAAAAACCTTCAAAGAAGGAGTTAATAAAGATTGCTGATTCTATTGAACTTCTGAGAAAAAATGAGATAAATGTCTGTGCATCCCTTGGATTAATTAAATATGATGAGATATCTTATTTAAAAGATAAAGGACTTCAGAGGCTTCATTGTAACATTGAAACTTCAGAAAGATATTTTAATAAAATTTGTAGTACCCATAAATTCTCTGATAAAGTTGAAACAATAGAATCTGCAAAAAAAGCAGGGCTTTCTGTATGTTCTGGTGGAGTATTCGGAATGGGAGAGAGCTGGTCTGATAGATTAGATATGGCTAAATTTTTAAAAAACAGTGATGTTGACTCTGTTCCATTAAATTTTCTAACTCCTATTAAAGGCACTCCGCTTGAAGGTTATATGCCTTTATCACCAATGGAGGCTTTGAAAATAATTTCTCTATTTAGAATAATGCTTCCAGACAAAGAAATAAGAGTATGCGGTGGAAGACCCTTGCTTGGTGATTTTACCTCTTGGATCTTTTTAGCAGGAGCTAATGCTTTAATGACAGGTAATTATCTTACAACATTAGGAAGAGATTACAAAGACGATTTAGATTTTATTGAAAAACATGAACTTGAGGTTGATTATGTGGTCTGTTAGAATGAGAGCTTCAAGGTTTGAAAATGATTCAGAAAAACATATATCAGGTGCTGAAGGAATATATGATTTGGTTAATATAGAAAGAGCATTGAAAGAACTTTTTAAAAGAGCTTTAAACCATTCAAAGGGACAACCAGACAAAATAGTTTTTACCGTTGAAAAAATTCAGGAGCCTATTAAAAAGGTAGAAGTCCTACCCGTGAAAACAATATTTTGTAAATCGCCTGAAGAGGCTTTCAATATAGTAAAAAAAAATCTTATTATGCTTGGTATATCAGAAAATTGCATATCAAAAGCCTTTGAATTTATAAAGAATTATAAAATGAGGGGAGCTTTTTTAATTGATATCAATACAACAGAGAGACTTGAGAAAGACAAACATAGAGGGGTAAGGGTTTCTCGAATTCAGATGGATAAAAAAACAAAAGATAGGATTCTTCGAAAAATAAGAAAACTCTCTTCGAATCCTCAGAGAGTTATTGAAGCAATCACAATTGCCTCTAAAGTTGCATATCTTAATGAAATTATTGCTGAAATTTGTATTTCCGATAATCCAGACTATACAACTGGATACATTGCCTCGCGAAATTTTGGATACTTAAGAATAACAAATATAAAAAATCAAGGCGATGATACAGGTGGCAGGGTCTTTTTTGTAAAATCTCCCGTTGATATTGAAAAAGTGGTAAATTTTCTTGAGAAAACACCAGTATTGGTTGTATGAAATATAAAAAAATTTATCTAATAGGAAATCCTATTGCCGGTGGTGGAGCATTAAAAAAAATAAAGTTAGCTCAACATATATTAAAATCTAAAAATATTCAATTTGAGACATTTTTAACAAAAAAACAAGGTGATGCAGAAATTTTTGCAAAACATGTAAAAAGTGAACATATTAACGAATCTAAATCAATTCTTGTTTTAGCTGCTGGAGGAGATGGAACCTACAATGAAGTAATAAATGGTCTTTGTTTTTCCGATATACCCCTTGCAATCCTACCTATGGGTACAACTTCTGTACTGGCAAAGGAATTAAAAATCCCAAACAGTATTAATAAAGCAATTGACATAGCATTAAAGGGAACTGTCAAAAAAGTTCATCTTGGTAAAATAAAAAATAAAGAAAAACAGCGCTTTTTTATTCTAATGGCTGGTATAGGCTTTGATGGAGAAGCTGTTTACAATGTTAATCCTGAAAATAAGAGATACTTAAAAAAAATCGCATATATTATGAGTGGACTAAAAACTCTTCTGAAGTTTAAACCTAAGGAATTAAAAATAATAAATTCTGAAAACAAAAAGGCATATACTGCTGTTGTTTGTAAAGCCTCCTGTTACGGAGGAAACTTCAAAATTGCTCCTCATGCAAATTTGATAGAACCTAATTTTTATATTTTTCTGTCTAAGACTTCTTCAAAGATAACTTTTATAACACAAATATTAGGTGTTATATTTGGATATCATTTAAAGATGAAAAAAACAGACTATTTTAAGACAGAAAGCATAAAAATTTTTGGTAATGCCCATGTTCAGATAGATGGAGACTATTTTGGTAAAGCTCCAGTTGAGATAAAAATCGCAAAAAATGCTCTTAACCTTGTTTTTCCTGTAAAAAATTAATCTGAGAGGTTTTTTGTCCCTTTTCAAACATTAAGATTATGCTTATTCGTCTGTTTCTTGGATCTTTTGGGTCATCCTTTATAAGAGGCATTGTATCAGCATATCCAACTACCCTTGCAATTTTAGCAGGATCAACTCCATTTTGTTCGAGTTCTCTTCGTGCTGAGGATGCTCTTTCTGTAGAAAGTTCCCAATTTGTTGTTTTACCTCCTTTAAAAGGAACTGCATCTGTATGACCTTCTACTGCTACACGGGCATTTTCATCTTTTATATTTTCTGCTACTACCTTTAGAATTTGTTTTGCCTTGTCAGTTGGTACTGATGATGAAAGAGGAAACATTGGCTCACCTTCAAGATCAACAATTTGAATTCTAACGCCTCCTTCAACAGTTTCTATCATAATGTGATCTTTAAGTTCCTTTAATTTCTGTTCAATTGCCTGTTTTAGTTGTTCAGTTAGCCTTTCTGCTTGATTTTCACCTGTTACGGTTTCAACAGTTGTTTTCAATTCTTTATGGATAGCAGAGGATTGTTCCATAAAGGACCTGCCTGATTGCTGAAAGATGTTGAAATTTCTAAAATAGTCAGCTACTGCCGCCCTTTTTTCAGGTTCAACCATTGTAATTAGCCACAACAGAAGGAAAAATGCCATCATGGCTGTAACAAAGTCAGCATAGGCTACTTTCCAGCTACCACCATGATGTTCACCATGACCCTTTTTAATTTTTTTTACTATTACTGTAGTTTTTGATTTATCTGCCACTTTTTAATGCCCTTATTTCTTCTTCTAATTCATGAAAACTTGGTCTTAAATGGGGTGGAATACCTCTTCTTGCAAACTCCACAGCTATCTGGGGTGCTGCACCTCCTACAAAGGAGACTAATGCTGCTTTTATAACCTGAAGATACTCTTTTTCTTCATTTACACTTGCCTCAAGCCTTCTTGCAAGGGGACCTACAAAACCATAGCACATTAAAACACCAAGAAATGTTCCAACTAATGCAGCACCTATACTGTGTCCTAAAACATCTGGAGGCTCCTTTATCTTGCCCATTGTTATAACAACTCCTAAAACTGCTGCAACTATTCCTAATCCTGGCAATGACTCAGCAATATTGGTTAGATTTTTCGCTGGAGCAGATTCTGTTTCATGTAATGTTTCAAGTTCACTATCAAGAATACTTTCAAGTTCATAGGGAGACACTGTTGTAGTCATAACTGTGCGTAGAGTATCTGTGAGAAGTCCTAAAGCATGGTGATTTTTCATAAATTTTGGATATTTAGAAAATATAGGGCTATTTTGAGGTTCTTCTACATCCTGTTCAATTGAGATTAGACCTTCTTTGCGGATTTTAGTAAATATCTCTGTTATTAGTAACAATGCTTCCATGTAATCCTTCTTTGAATATCCACCACCACCAGTAATTGTCTTTATAGCTCCTTTGATTACTCCTATAAGAACATGTTTTGGAGAAGATATAACAAGAGCTCCTGTAGCAGCGCCAAATATAATAATGAATTCTGCTGGTTGAAAAAGAACAGAAAGATTACCGTGTGCCAATATATATCCACCGACTACTGCTCCTAAAACACCTAAGAACCCTATGGGTACAAGCATTATATTTCCCTCTTCTGCCTTAGAATTTGTCTTTGTCTATGAAATACAAATTTTACTATATTGTCCCTTACATCTTCATCAATATTAATGAATTTTAAACCGACCCTATATCCTTTATCTTTTGGTTCACAGTTTACCACTTCTCCGTAGATATATAAAGCAATCGGTGAAGGGGTTTCAAGTACCATTTTAAGTTCCAAGATATCACCTGTTTTGTAAGGATATTCAGAGTAAAAATTTATACCTCCACCACTTATATCAACCTGTGTCAAAGGAAGAGATGAAAAACCTTGCTGTTGCATTGTGATTAAATTAATTAAGAAATCAATTTTTTGATTAATCATTTTGAGCCATTCTGCCAATGCATTATCAACTGGTTCATCAACAGGTCTTGAAGAAATAAAAGTTAAATCACTTGATAGTCTCGATTTAATTCTATTTTTTTCTTCTTCACTAACTAATCTTGCTGACAAAGGAATGCACGCATCAACTCTTGAAAACTCTCTCATACTTTTTTACTCCAGGAAAAATTCTCAAATATTATATCATCTTAGAATAATTAGTTCAACTCTTCTGTTTTGAGCTCTTCCTTCAGGGGTATCATTTGATGTTATTGGTTTGTATTCTCCATATCCAGCAATTGTAAATCTGTCCGGGGAAAGTCCCCTTTGAATTAAAAAGTGAAGAACAGAGGATGCTCTTGCTGAAGATAATTCCCAGTTTGATTTATATATGGAATGGGATGACAAGGGAACATTATCAGTATGTCCTTCAATTAATATTTTCCCTGGGATTTCTTTCAAAGCTTCAGAAATTCTTGTTAAAGCCTCTGTAGCTTCAGACTTCAATAAGGCAGAACCTGAGTCAAAAAGAATTGAACTTGGAATATTTATAACTATGCCTCTTACATCAGATTTTACATTAATACCTGATATATCATTTAGAAGTTTTTTTATGTCTTCTATGATTGCTTTATTTCTGTCTTCCTCAAAAGGAATAGGTTCATCAATAACTTTAAAGGCTTTCCTGAGAGAACCTGTGAATTTTTCTGCCTTAAATAAATCCATAGTGGAAAGAGAAAAAAGAGCAACAAAAAAGGTAAATAGAAGAGTTAAAAAGTCAGCCCATGATATTAACCATCTATGGGTATTATCTTCTTCCTTATTAAAATTTTTTCTAATTCTCATTATAATCTTTCTTTTTGACGCTCATTAATAAAAGCTTCAAGCTTTGCTCTTAAATAGTAGGGATTCATTCCAGCTTCTATTGCAAGTATTCCCTCAATCATTAGTTCCATCAGTATAATTTCTTCTTCCATTTTGTTTATAAGTCTTTTACTTATAGGAATAAACAAAAGATTTGCAGAACCAACTCCATAAATTGTTGCTACAAAGGCTGTTGCTATTCCTACACCTATTTTAGTTGGGTCTGCTACATTTTTTAAAACATGAATTAGACCTAATATTGCTCCAATAATTCCAATTGTCGGTGCATATCCTCCCGCAGATTCAAAAACACGGGATGCTTTTTTTAACATTTCTTCATAGGCTAAAATCTCTCTTTCAAGTGCATCTTTTATTAGATTACTATTAAATCCATCTACTATGTAAGTGAGTCCTCTTCTTAAAAAGGGATCCTTTATTCTGTCCAATTCATTCTGAATAGCTAAAAGGCCCCTTCTTCTTGCAAGTATTAAAAGTTCTAAAATTATATCAATTGTCTCATGATAGGATATTTTTCTGTTAATGAATATTAATTTAAAGGATTTAAAGGCAATTTTTAAATCCTTAAGAGGAAAACTAAGTAGAACAGCTCCTATGGTTCCTCCAAAAACAATGATTGCTGCAGCCAGTTGAACTAAATGACCTGTTGTACCACCTTCAACAATATTTCCTATAACAACCGCGCAAATTCCTATGATTAAACCTAACAGGGCTATAAAATCCATTAAATAAGTATATAATTATTTATTGTTTAATTCAAGCATGAGATTAATCTCAAAATTGCTGATAGAAAAACTCTTATTTTGTCATTCCTTGTCTACTCGATAGATATGGAATTAGGGGAGATTCTTCGCTTCGCTCAGAATGACAGAATAAATAGCAGAATGACAGAATAAATAGCACAATACCACAAAGGCTTTTCTTATTAATTTATATCTCACTGCAATCAATGCCAACTTCTTTGTCTTAACCGTACAGTTGTGTTGGAATACTCCTTTAACACATCAATGCAAATATAGATTTTGTAGTTGTTCATAAATTCCTCGTAGGATATTGATTTTTTGAGAAGACTTCCCTTAACCTATCATCGTGGGTTTTATAAAGACTTTTAATCCTAATGTTTCAGTCTTGATATAGCTTTGACTCATTACAATTTCAGATTTATCAAAATAATTGAACAAAGCTTTTGTCTAATCTGTTAAAATAAAACTTAAAAATTCAATTTATTAAAAAGGAGGTTTTTTCATGAATAAAATTGTTTTAGCCTATTCAGGTGGACTTGATACCTCAGTTGCAATTAAGTGGTTACAAGAAAAATATAATGCAGAGGTTATTGCTTTCTGTGCAGACATTGGACAGGAAGAAAATTTAGACGAAATTGCTGAAAAAGCAAAAAAAACAGGAGCATCTAAGGTATATATAGAAGATTTAAAAGAGGAATTTGTAAGAGATTTTGTTTTTCCTATGTTAAGAGCTAATGCAGTATATGAGGCTGGTTATTTAATGGGAACATCTATTGCAAGACCATTAATTGCTAAAAAACAGATTGAGATAGCTATAAAAGAAAATGCGGAATTTGTTGCTCATGGAGCAACTGGAAAAGGAAATGATCAAGTTAGATTTGAACTTACTTATTATGCCCTAAAACCAGATATAAAAGTAATAGCTCCATGGAGAATATGGGAGTTTGATTCCCGTAGTTCACTTATTGAATATGCCGAAAAAAATGGGATTCCGGTTGGTGCAACTAAAGAAAAACCTTACAGTATAGATCAGAATCTATTTCACATAAGTTATGAAGGAGGAATTCTTGAAGATCCTTGGAATGAACCTCCTCAGGATATGTATAAAATGGTTATTCCACCTGAAAAAGCTCCAGACAAACCTTTATATATAGAAATTGATTATGAAAATGGAAATCCAGTAGCTTTAAATGGTGAGAGACTTTCTCCTTCGGACTTACTTAAAAGATTAAATAAAATAGCAGGAGAAAATGGGATTGGAAGAGTTGATATTGTTGAAAACCGTTATGTTGGAATAAAATCAAGAGGAGTATATGAAACACCAGGTGGAACAGTTTTACACATTGCCCATAGAGCAATTGAATCAATAACATTAGATAGAGAAATTCTTCATATGAGAGATAGCTTAATTCCTAAGTACGCTGAATTAATCTATTACGGTTATTGGTTTTCTCCAGAGAGAATTGTGTTACAAAAATTCATAGATGAAACTCAAAAAAATGTAACAGGCACAGTAATGCTTAAACTCTACAAGGGCAATTGCATTGTTACAGGCAGACGTTCACCCTATTCCCTTTATTCTGCTGAACTTGCAACCTTTGAAAAGGATCAGATTTATAATCAACAAGATGCAGAAGGTTTTATTAAAATCAATTCATTGAGACTAAAGTCGGCAAAGAGAATAATTGAATAAGGACGAAATCAGACATATTCTTGCTTTATTAGAGATAAAGGATTTAGGTTCTGTATCAATAAGAAAAATTATACAGACCTTTGGAAGCGCTCACAAAGTATTTTATTCAGAACCAGAAGAAATAGTATCTTTAACAGGCATTAAATTAGATACTGCGAAGAAAATAAAGAGTTTTAGCAACTGGCAAAAAATAGATGATTTGACTAATCAATGTGAAAAAAAACAGATCAAAATATTGACAATTAATGATGAATCTTATCCTCAACTTTTAAAGGAAATCTATGACCCCCCTGTAGTTTTATTCTGTAAAGGTATGCTTTTACCTCAGGACAATTTTGGATTAGCAGTGGTTGGCTCAAGACAACTAAGTGATTATGGTAAAAGAGTTACTGAAAAGTTTGCCTTTGAACTTGCCTCCTGTGGTATCACTATTGTAAGTGGACTTGCAAGAGGTATTGACTCTGTTGCCCACATATCTGCTTTGTCTGCTCAGGGTAGAACAATTGCCGTCCTTGGAAGCGGTATACTAAAAATTTATCCACCTGAAAATAAAAAATTATCTGAACAAATAATACAAAGGGGTGCAATTCTAAGTGAGTTTTACCCTGAAACTCCGCCTAAAAGAGAAAATTTTCCAAAAAGAAATAGAATAATAAGTGGTATGACAATTGGAACATTAGTTACAGAGGCGACAACAAATTCTGGTGCTTTAATAACTGCAAAACTTGCCCTTGAACAAGGAAGAGAAGTATTTGCAGTACCGGGGAATATTACTTCAAAAAATTCAGAAGGGACCAACTTTTTAATAAAAAATGGAGCAAAGCTGGTACAAAAAATTGAAGACATACTTGAAGAAATTAAACCCTTTATTCCATCATTAAAAGAGTCTTATATTTCATTAGAGTCAACCATTAAGGTTGATTTAAATGATGAGGAAAATGCTATATTTAGTTTACTTGATAAACCATTAAACTTAGAGGAGATTGTATTAAAGACAGGGTTTGGTATATCAAGGATCCTTGAAATTTTATTAAAGCTTGAAATAAATGGATTAATTAGCCGATTCGATGGTAAATATATTAGGAGGATTTAGATGAAGATCCTTGATTTTCTAAGAGTTCTTGCACGACAGCTCATTGATAATGACTACAATGACGATGCATTAAGTGATTTTTCTCTCTTTGATATAGACTGGCATCAGATAAAAGAAGAACTCAATTTTATTGAAGGAACTGAACTACTTGATACGGAGGAGATAGATATGATTAGAGCTTTACTTGTATATTTATTAATGAGGGAAACAGATTTACATGAAGATGATATATACAGTTTCATTTTTAGCAAAGGGAAACACATCATATGGAATTAAAGGAAAAATCTAAAAATTTATTAATTGTTGAATCTCCTGCAAAGGCTAAAACTATAAATAAAATTTTAGGTGATGATTTTCAGGTTAAAGCCTCTGTAGGGCATATCAAAGATCTTCCAGAGGATCGTCTCGGAGTAGACATAAATAATGGATTTCAGCCAGAGTATATTTTAATTCCAGGCAAAGAAAAAATTGTGAAAGAATTAAGAGAATCTGCTAAAAAAGCCTCGAAGATTTACATAGCTACAGATCCCGATAGAGAAGGAGAAGCCATAGCATATCATATATTTGAAGAAATAAAAGTTCCTAATGATAAAGTTTACAGAGCTATATTTAATGAGATAACGCCAAATGCAGTAAAATCAGCAATTAAAAATCCATCGAAAATAGATATTAATAAAGTTTACTCCCAACAGGCAAGGCGAATTCTTGATAGATTAGTTGGCTACAACTTAAGTCCCTTTCTTTGGAAAAAGGTAAAAGGTGGATTGAGTGCAGGAAGAGTGCAATCAGTTGCTTTAAGAATGGTAGTTGAAAGAGAGAAGGAGATTCTCACCTTTAAACCTCAGGATTATTGGAGTATTGTAGGAGAATTTTCTTATGGTAATGGAGAAAATGTAAACTTAATTGCCAATCTTTATAAATACAGAAACAAACTTGTAATTGATAGAAAGGAAAATGAATTTTTAATTAAAGATGAAGCTACAGCTAATAGAATAGTTGAAGAACTTAAAGCATTAAACTATATTCTTGCCAAAGTTGAAAAAAAAAGAAGAAAAAGAAATCCTCCAGAACCATTCAGAACAGTAACACTTCAAGCGCAATCTTCAAGCCTGCTTGGATTTAATCCTAAAAAAACCATGATAATTGCTCAACAACTTTATGAAGGTGTAGAGATAAAAGGTAGTTCTGTAGGTCTTATTACATATATGAGAACAGATTCTGTAAGGGTTGCTGAGGAGGCAAAAAAATGGGCAAAAGAGATTATCGAAAAAAACTTTGGCAAAAAATTTATTGGTAGCTCAACAGAAAAGAATAAAAAATCCGATATACCTATTCAGGATGCCCATGAATGTATAAGACCAACTTATCCTGATAAAGATCCTGAATCTGTAAAACCATATCTTTCAAAGGAACAATTTCTTCTCTATAAATTAATCTGGGACAGATTTATTGCCAGTCAAATGGCTTCAGCTGAAATAGAGCAGACAACATATATAATTGAAGATCCTGAAAAAATTGCTCAGTTCCGTGTTTCTGGTTCTGTTATTGTATTCCCTGGTTTTTTAATACTATATAAAGATGAAGAAGAGTATGAGGACAAAATACTTCCTGCAATAGAAGAAAATTCCGCTTTGACAGTGGTCCAGATAGATGCAGAAAAGCATTCTACAGAACCACCTCCAAGATATACAGAGGCAACTTTGGTTAAAGCATTAGAAGAAAAAGGTATTGGAAGACCTTCTACCTATGCAACTATATTAAGTACCATTCAAGAAAAGGGATACATAAAAAAACTTAAACAAAAGCTTTATCCCACCTATCTTGGTTTTGTTGTAAATGATCTTCTTGAGGAAAAATTTCCTGAGCTTATGGATTACAATTTTACTGCTAAAATGGAGGAAAACTTAGATAAAATATCTTCTCAGGAAGCCCAGTGGGATAAAGTTGTTGCAGAATTCTATAGAGAATTTGAAAAAGATTTAAAAGTGGCTTCAACAATTTCCAAGAGAACAAAACCAAAGGAGATTAAAACAAATGTTCCATGTGAAAAATGTGGTAAAGAAATGGTAATTCGTTGGAGTAAAGGATTACCATTTTTGGCTTGCTCGGGTTATCCTGAATGCAGAAACACAAAATCAATCACTAATGGAAAAAATGAAAAAGAATCCAGCACTGTTACTACAGGTGAAAAATGTCCTCAATGTGGCTCTGAACTTTTAATAAGAAGAAGTAAAAAGGGAGAATTTATTGCCTGTTCATCTTATCCAAGGTGTAATTATACTGAATCAATAAAAGCAGAAATAAAATGTCCTCTCTGTGGTGGCGATATCATTAAAAGACAAACAAGAAAGAATCGCAATTTCTGGGCTTGTTCAAATTATCCAAAATGTAAATATACATTCTCCCATGAACCTGTATCAATGAAATGTCCTCAATGTGGTGCTAATTATATGTTGAAGACTACCAATAAAAACGGCGATGAATATTATATTTGCCATAATAAGCAGTGTAAAGTTAAAATAAAAAACAAAGAAGATTTATCTGGGACCGACCCTGCGCAACAGAAGGATGCGAACCCCGCCAGGTCCGGAAGGAAGCAACGGTAAGTATCTAATTCTGTGTGCCGCAGTAAGTCGGTCCCTTTTTTAGGTGAAAGAAAATGGCTTATCTTGGACTTGCAAGAAAATATAGACCACAAAAATTTTCTGATCTCATAGGACAAGAAATTATTGTTAGAATCCTTCAGAATTCCCTTAAAACAGGTAAGGTATCACAAGCTTATGTTTTTTCAGGACCAAAAGGTGTAGGTAAGACCTCAACAGCAAGAATTTTAGCAAAGGCTTTAAACTGTATTCAAAAAGAAAATTCTCCCTGCGATAACTGTCCTTCATGTCTTTCAATTAGGGAAGGTAAAGCAATGAATGTAATAGAAATTGATGCAGCAAGCCATACATCTGTTGAAAACATTAGAGACTTAAGAGAAAATGTTAGATATGCCTCTGCTGAAGGTAATTATAAAGTTTACATAATAGATGAAGCCCATATGCTTAGTCAGGCAGCCTTCAATGCCTTTCTTAAAACTCTTGAAGAACCTCCCTCCCATGTAGTTTTTGTTCTTGCAACAACTGAACCAAGAAAAATTCCAATAACAGTTTTAAGTAGATGCCAACATTTACAATTTAAAAGAATTCCTCTTGAACTAATAAAGGAAAGATTAAAATTTATCTGCGAACATGAGGGAATCAAAGCTAATGAAGAAGCCCTTTATATGATAGCCTCTTATTCTGAAGGAAGTATGAGAGATGCTCTTACTATGCTTGACCAACTAAGTTCTTTTTCAGATGAAATTACTACAGATAGTCTAATTTTACTTATTGGAAGTATAGACTACAGTATTTTACATGAACTTACAAATCAAATAATTAATGGTGATAAACATAGCATTGTCAAAATAATAGAAGAGCTTAATGACAAAGGAACAGACTTTAAGATTTTAGTCAGAGATTTGATTCAATTTTTGAGAAATTTGCTTGTCGCAAAAATTACTGGTAATTACAGGATAAATGCAAGTGAATCTCAATCACAATTACTTGAAAATTTATGTAAAGTAACATCTGAAGAACATCTAATCCTTATACTAAAAGAGTTAATACATGCTGAACCTTTTGTTAAAACTTCTCTTTTTCCACGAATTATCTTAGAAGTTACTCTTTTAAGACTTAGTCTACTTTCCCATTTTAAATCAATAAATGAAACAATAGAACAATTGAAGAATAAAGGACAAACAGATGAAGAAACAGAATTACTTGTCGATAAAAATCAAAATAAATCTCAAGATAAATCTAAAGAAAGTATTGCTGATAAATGGTCAGAATTTTTAAAGAAACTTGAAAATCAAAATCATGTTCTTGCCATGAAAATAAAACATGCAGAGTTTAAGTTTGATAACAATGAAATTAAACTAATTTACAACGGTGGTGCATCCCTGTATGCTGATTCAGTAAGAGAAGGAATTTTAGAAATTCAGGGACTATTGAAAGAATTTATTCCTGATGTTAAGATAACTATACATGAAAAAGAAATTAAAAGAAAAGATATCAATCAGGAAGCAATTAATAATCCTTTGGTTAAGCAGGCACTTCAGCTTTTTGAAGGAAGAATATATAAGATAACCCCTAAAAAAGGAGGAAACAATGTCTAAAAAAATGTTTGGTGAAATAATGAGGCAGGCACAAAAAATTCAGGAAGAGATTCAGCGTAAACAGGAAGAAGTAAAAAAGATGACTGTTGAAGCCTCTTCAGGTGGTGGAATGGTAGTTGTACAGGCAAATGGTGCTGGGCAGATTGTTTCAATAAAGATTGATAAAGAAGTAGTCAATCCCGATGATGTGGAGATGTTAGAGGATTTAGTGCTTGCAGCAGTAAATGAAGCATTAAAAAGGGCTCACGAACTTGCTCAATCAGAAATGGCAAAAGTGTCAATGCCTTTTAATTTACCAGGAATGCCTGATTTAAGTAGTCTATTCAGCAAACTATGAAATTAAATCCATTAGAAAATCTTATTGAAAATCTTTGTAAACTCCCAGGTATTGGCAGAAAAACTGCCCAAAGACTTGCTTTTTTTATAATGTCAATGGAAGAAAAGGAAGCTCTTCAAATAGCTGACTCTATAATTAATCTAAAAAAAAATGCGAGGTATTGTTCTGTTTGTTTTAATATTACTCAAAATGAAAAATGTAACATCTGTAATAATACTGAAAGACAACATTCTGTAATTTGTGTTGTAGAAGAACCAAGCAACATTGTTTTAATAGAAAAAACAGGATACAAAGGAGTTTATCATGTTTTGGGTGGAACTCTCTCTCCAAATGAAGGAATTACTGCAGAAAAGTTAAAAATAAAAGAGCTTGAGGAAAGAGTAAAGACAGGACAAATTGAAGAAGTAATTATCGCAACAAGTCCAAATACAAAAGGTGAACTTACTGCTCAGTGGATCGCAGACATTTTAAAAAATTATAAAGTTAAAGTTTCCCGTATTGCCTATGGACTTCCAATAGGCATTGACATAGAATTTGCCGATGAGGTCACTCTTTTAAAGGCATTAGAAGGAAGGAAACCGATTAATGTCTGAAGAACTAAAAAATAAAAGATTACATTTAGGTAAATCCATAGAAGAGATAGCAGAAATTACCAAAATAAAGAAAAGTTATCTCATAGCAATAGAAGAGGGCAAATTTGATGAGCTTCCTATAGAAGTTTATACTCGTTCATATATAAAAATTTATTCAGAATTACTCGGTGTTGATCCTAAGCAAATACTAAGGGAATATGAAAATCATCTAATATCAAAAAAATTTAAGCCTGAAATTATAGAATTGCCCAAAATTGAAAAAAAAGAAGAAAAGCATTTTTTACCAAAGCCCAAACAAAAATGGATAAATGCAGGATTAATTATAGCTTTGGTAATTACTCTGTTATTGTTAATTTTAAAAACATGGTATAAGGATGATATTCCTCCTCCACCACCTGTTAATATTGAAATGAAAAAAGAGCAAACACCAAAGGCAGCAGAAAATTTACAACAAACAGAAGAAACGAAGACAAAGGACAAAAAAGAGGAACAAAATCTAATCATTGAAGCCTCTGACAAAGTTTGGATAAGAATTACAATAGATGAAAAGGAAAAAAGAGAATTTTTATTAAATCCAGGGCAAAAGATTGAGCTAAAGGCTTCCAGATTTTTTCACATTCATATTGGAAATGCAGGAGGAGTAAAAGTTTTCTTTAATGGGAAGGACCTTGGTAGTCTTGGTGAAAAAGGGCAAGTTATATATTTAAGACTTCCTGAGGATAAAAATTGAATTCAGAAAAAATATTAGAATTTATAAAACATTCAGGAAGACCAGTAAATTTTAAGGAAATATCTGATGCCCTTTATTTAAAATCCTCAGAAAGAAAAAAATTAAAAAAAATCTTAAAAAGCCTTGTTGATGAAGGCAAGGTAATTCGAAACAGAAAGGGACTCTATCTTACTGTTACAGAAGCAAAATTAATCACCGGATTTTTTGAAGCCCATAAAGAAGGATATGGTTTTGTAATCCCTGATTCTCCAAAAGAAACAGACATATTTATCCCACCTCATGCTACTATGGGAGCAATGCATGGTGATAGGGTAGTTGCAAGGATAGAACAAAGAAGAAAGAGAGAAGGTAGAATAATAAGAATTCTTGAACGAGCCACAAAAAAGGTGGTAGGAGTTGTAGAAAAATCTGGTCCAATTTTATATATCCAGCCAAGAAAAAGAGCAATCCCTCAACAAATATTATTATCCCCTGATAGCCCTAAACCAAAACAAGGAGATATTGTACTTGCAGAAATTATTGATTATAAAACAGGCAATGCACCATTAGTAGCAAAAATATTGAAAACCTTTGAAAAACCTAAATTCCCCAAAGAAGATATAGAAATCTTAATCTATGAATATGATTTACCTAAAAAATTTCCCCCTTCAGTAATAACCTCAGCAAAAGAGATTTCTAACAAAGGAATTTCTAATAGAAACATAAAAAATAGAGTTGACCTAAGAGACCTTCCAACAGTAACAATTGATGGAGAGTCTGCAAAAGACTTTGATGACGCAGTATCAATTATGAAAACAAAAAAGGGTTTTAAGCTATGGGTTCACATAGCTGATGTGAGTCATTATGTAAAATGGGATTCATCTCTTGATATTGAGGCAAGACAAAGGGGAACAAGTGTTTATTTCCCTGATAGAGTCATTCCAATGCTTCCACCAGAGTTGAGTGAAAATATATGCAGTCTTCTTCCAAAAACGCCAAGGCTTACATTCACTGTAGAAATGCATTTTGACAAGGCTGGAGAAAGAAAAGAATCTACCTTTTATCCAAGCATAATTAAGACAATGGAAAGGATGACTTACACATCTGTAAAAAAGATTTTGATTGACAGGGATAAAGAAGAAATTAAAAGGTACAAACCTTTGGTTCCGCACTTTGAGAATATGGCTGAGTTATGCGAGATATTGAAGAATAAGAGGAAACAAAGAGGAAGTCTTGATTTTGACCTCCCTGAACCAGAAGTGCTTTTAGACATAAAAGGAGATCCTCAGGCAATTGTGAAAGCTGAAAGAAACATTGCTCATTTTGTAATCGAAGAATTTATGATAGCAGCCAATGAAGCTGTAGCAGAATTTTTATATTCCCATAAAATTCCTTCTTTATATAGAATTCATGAAGAACCAGAGACAAACAAAATTCAGTATCTGACGAAGATAATAAAAAATTTGGGATTATTAAAGGAAGATTTAAAACCTAAGCAATTTCCAGAGTTTATTGAGCTGATAAAGGGCACTCCCTATGAAGAAATTGTTAACTATTTGATTTTAAGAAGCCTGAAACAGGCAAGATACAGCCCTGAAAATGTCGGACATTTTGGACTTGCCTCGGAATGTTATACCCATTTTACATCTCCTATAAGAAGATATCCAGACCTTATTGTTCATAGAATTCTTAAAGAATTTTTACAAAAAGGAAAAATCAGTAAAGAAAGAATAAAAGAATTAGAGAAGATTTTACCAGATATAGCCATTCATAGCTCAAGAATGGAACGAAGGGCTGACAGCATTGAAAGAGACTCCATACAAATAATGAGAGTTTGGTTTATGAAAGACAAATTAGGTGAAGATTTTTATGGAAGGGTTACTATGGTTACTCCTGAGGGATTAAGGGTTAGACTTGATGATTTTTATATTGAAGGATTTCTTCATTTATCTCATATGGTTGATGATTTTTATCAGTTTGATGAAAAGAGATACTGCCTCGTTGGACTTAAAAAAAAGAGAAAATTTACCATTGGTACACAACTTAAAGTTAGGGTGTCAAAAGTCAGTATTGAAGACAGGGAGATACTTTTTGACCTTCTATAAATAAAACTTCATAGGTAGCATAGACTCCTTCATGATTACTGAACATTTCCTTGTAGATAGTACAAAATTTTGCATAGGATTCCTTGCCAGAAAATTTTTTATCCTTGGTGAAATTTGTTCCTGTAAGTTTATGGGAAAGGAGAAAATCTCTAACAGTTGGAAAAGTCTCTCTGTATGTTTCAATTGAAAATCGCCACTTAATACAATTGATTGAGTTTAATAAGTCAATATAAAATTCGGAAGACTTGAGTGGAAAAACTGACCCAAAATTAGATACTTCAGAAGCTTTTTTAAGTTCAGCAAGAGAACCTGAAAGAAAAATGGAAAAATAAAATCTGCCATTTACTTCCATAAGATTAAATAACTCTTTAAAAACTCTTTCTGGTTCTTCAATCCAGTGTAGAGAGGAAGAACTAACTATGAGATTTGCAATACTTTTTTTTAAAGGCAATTGTTCAGCTTTCGCATTAATAAAAATGTATTTTTCACTGAATCTACTTTTAAGTCTTTTTAAAAATTCATAGGATATGTCAATATTGATATATTGATTGTAGGAAATTTTTTTTATAAGCAAGTCAGTTATAAAGCCTTTCCCACTGCCTATTTCTACAACTGTAGGATAAAAACCTTCTTTTACTGATTGAACAAGTTTAATTGCTACTTTTTTTTGAATATTGCCTGCTTTTTCATAGGTATTAACTGCTTTATCAAAATAAAACCCTATACCTTTCATTTTTTTAAGTTTAACAGAAAACATACGCTTTATTAAATTTATAAAATTAGCAATTGAAAATACTACCTTTATGGAAGATTAGACCGAAAATTGCCTTCAGAAAAGTAATGTCTTGAGTGATTTTAGAGATTTTTTTAACAGTCTTAACGAAGCGGAGCTGAAGCAGCCGCAACTTTTCGAAACTGAAAGATGAGTTTTGCGGCTGTAGCGTAATAAGTTTATGACTGTCAAAAAATTTCTTATGAGCGAAAGACAGCCTTTTTTCTATATGCAGATTTGGATTAGAAGAGAAAATCTATTATTTTAAGTTATAATACTTAAATGCAATTTGAACCTAAGTGGATAGCCTGGGAGATTACAAGAAGGTGCAATCTTCAGTGCATTCATTGCAGATCCTCTTCTGAAGAAGTTGTCAATGACCATCCAGACCCTAAGAAAGAGGAATGCATAAGAATAATAGATGATATAACTTCCTTTGCAAAACCTGTTATGGTTCTTACTGGTGGAGAACCTCTATTAAGAAAAGATTTTTTTGAAATAGCAAAATACGGCACTCAAAAGGGATTAAGGGTCTGTCTTGCTACAAATGGAACTTTGGTGAATGATGAAATCTGCCAAAAATTAAAAGAAGTTGATATCAAGATGGTTTCTTTAAGTCTTGATGGACCAAATGAAGATATTCATGATGATTTTCGTAAACAAAAAGGTGCCTTCAAAGCAACTATTAATGCAGCTAAACTTTTTAAAAAACACGATATACCCTTTTTAATTAATTCTTCCTTTACTAAACGTAATCAAAATACAATTCAAGAAGTCTATAAACTTGCAAAAGAGCTGGGTGCAACAGCATGGTATATGTTCATGATTGTTCCAACAGGTAGAGCAGAGGAATTATTAAATGAACTTATTAGTCGTGAAGATTATGAAAAAATCCTTAACTGGCATTATGATATGGAAAAAAATGAAAAGGATGTACTTGTAAGACCAACCTGTGCACCTCAGTACTATAGAATCATTTTGGAAAGATCAAAAAAAGAAGGGGAAAAATTTGAAAGAAGGACGTTAAAATTTTCAACAGGAGGGTCAAAGGGATGTATTGCAGGACAGTTAATCTGTCTTATAAATGTTGATGGTGATGTGTTGCCATGCAGTTATTTCCCCCTTCCAGCAGGAAACATTAAAAAACAGTCTTTCAAAGATATATGGGAAAATTCGGAACTTCTAAAAAACTTAAGAAACTTTTCCTCCTATAAAGGTCGCTGTGGTGTATGTGAGTATGTTAATGTTTGTGGAGGTTGTAGAGCTAGGGCGTATTGTTTAAAAGATGATTACATGGAAGAAGATCCCTATTGTGAATATATACCGAGGAGGCACATTGAGGGATACTTTTCTTAAAGCCTGCAGAGGTATTAAAACAGATTATACTCCTGTATGGTTTATGCGACAGGCAGGAAGATATATGCCTGAGTACCAAAAAATTAGACAAAAATATGACTTTCTTACAATGTGTAAAACACCAGAAATTTCTGTAGAAATTACAATGCAACCTATAAGGATTTTAAATGTCGATGCAGCTATTCTTTTTTCCGATATTCTTATCCCCCTTGAAGCAATGGGATTAAAAATAGATTTCATTGATAATATCGGACCAAAAGTTACACCTTCTGTAAAGACAGGTGATCATTTAGGATATTTGAAAAACTTTGAATTAGAAAAAATTGAATTTGTTTTTAAAACCATAAAAATTCTTATTAAAGAACTTGATGTTCCTTTGATAGGTTTTTCTGCCTCACCATTTACCTTAGCAACCTATGTTATTGAAGGAGGCTCCTCAAAAGATTTTGTAGACACAAAAAGATTTATGTTTTCTGAACCTGAAATTTTCCACAATCTTATGGAGACTCTTACAGAAGCCACATTTATCTATCTAAATGAACAAATTAAGGCAGGTGTTCATGCTATACAAATATTTGATACGTGGGCAGGAATTCTTTCACCCTTTGATTATGAAATCTTTTGTAAGCCCTATGTAAAAAAAATTATTGAAAACTTAAAAAGAAATGTTCCAATTATATACTTTTGCCCAAATTTAGCAGGACTTGCAAAACATATAAATGATTTAATATCAGATGTAATAAGTCTTGATTGGAGAATTAATTTAAGAGAGGCAACAAAATTAATTAGTGATAAAGTTATACAAGGTAATCTTGATCCTCTGACCCTCTTAGGTAGCGAAGAAGAGTTATTTAAAAGGGCTGAATTAATACTTAGGGATGGAAGATTTGCAAAATCTCATATTTTTAATTTAGGGCATGGAGTAAATATTAATACTTCTGTTGAAAGATTGAAAAAACTTGTTGATTTTATTCATGAATTTAAATTTGAGGGGGAGGTTTAATATGCTTAAAATAGGAGTTTTAGCCTCAGGAAGAGGTTCTAATTTTCAAGCAATAATCGATGAAATTGAAGCAGGAAAGATTCCGGCAAAAATAGAAATTCTAATAGTTGACAATCCTAATGCCTATGCCATTGAGAGAGCTAAGAAACATGGGATTTCATATCTTTATATTAATCCAAGAGAGTTTCCATCAAAGGAAGCCTTTTATGAAAAGATAAGAGATGAATTAATTGCAAGGGGTGTAGAACTTGTTATTTTAGCTGGTTTTATGAGAATTGTTAAGAAGCCTCTTGTTGATGCTTTTCAAAACAGAATTATGAATATTCATCCTGCTTTACTTCCATCCTTTCCAGGCTTACATGGACAGAAACAGGCAGTTGATTATGGAGTAAGAATAAGTGGTTGTACTGTCCATTTTGTTGATGAAGGAGTAGACACAGGTCCTATAATTATTCAGTCTGCCGTACCTGTTCATCCTGAGGATACAGAGGAAACTCTATCTGAAAGAATTCTTAGACTTGAACATAAAATATTCCCAGAAGCAATAAGACTCTTTGCCGAAGGCAGACTGAAAGTTGAAGGTAGAAAGGTGAAAATTTTAAATTACAATTTACCTGAAATATCCTTTTCAAATCCAGAGATAAGACAATGAAGAGTTCCGATGTTCGAGATATAAAAAAACAAACAGTTAGACCTACGCCTGCTTTGGTTAGAAAGGCTATTTTTGATATCTTACAGAAAGTCGAAGGCAAAACTTTCGTAGATCTTTATGCAGGTAAAGGTTTTGTTGGTTTAGAGGCTTTGAAAAGAGGAGCTAAGGAAGTTATTTTTGTAGAAAGAGACCCTGTACTTTGTATTTTTATAAAAAAATCCCTTCATAAAAATAAAATCTTTGAAAGAGCAAGAATTTATAATTTGGATACAGTGAAGTTTCTTCACGAAACTTCAATACAATATGATGTAATTTTTGCAGATCCTCCCTATGAATCTGGGGAATTAGATAGAATTTTCAAAATCTTAGATAAAAAAAATATTTTGAAAGAAGATGGAGTAATAATTTTCCAGCATCACAAAAAGGAGTCATTAAAAGAAAACTTAAAGGATTTAAAAATTCATAAATGTTATCGTTATGGTGATGCACTCTTAACTGTATACAGGAGGAGGAAAGAATGAAAAAAATTGGTGTATATCCAGGAACCTTTGACCCAATAACCAATGGACATTTGGACGTGATTAAAAGAGCTCTTAAAATTTTCGATGAACTCATTGTTGCAGTTGCCATATCAAGCTATAAAAAAAAACCAATATTTAACATACAAGAAAGAATTAACTTCATTGAAGAATCTACAAAAGAACTTGATAACTTAAAAATAGAAGCCTTTGATGGTTTATTGGTAAAATTTGTAAAACAAAAAGGCGCGGTTGCAATTGTAAGAGGATTAAGAGCTGTGTCAGATTATGAATTTGAACTTCAACTTGCCCATGCAAATAGAATACTTTTTAAAGATATTGAAACAGTATTTCTCATGCCCTCCGAGGAATACTCTTTTCTTTCATCAAGCCTTGTTAAAGAGATTGCATATTTTGGAGGTTCTGTAAGAACTCTTGTTCCCCCCATTGTTGAAAAAGCTCTGAAGCAAAAGTTTCAGAAATAATTCTTAACAAAAAATTTCTTACATTTTCTATTCCGCCATCAATATAGATTGCTCCTATCAATGCTTCCATTGCATCAGCAAGAATAGAGTCTTTATTTTCACCACCGCTCAATCTTTCTCCCTTTCCAAGAAAAAGAAATTTTCCCATAAAAAGTTTCCTTGCCACATTAGAGAGTGATTTTTTGCAAACAAGATAAGCTCTTATCTGGGACATTTCTGCTTCATTTAATTGGGGTGAATGATTATAAAGAAATTCGGAAATGACAAATCCTAATACAATATCTCCAAGAAATTCAAGTCTTTCATTTGACGGAACATAATTTTCATTGGCATAGGAGCTGTGGGTTAATGCCTGGATAATTAGATAAGGATTTTTAAATTTATATCCTATAAGGCTCTCAAACTCCTGTAAATTTTCTAAAGACCAAAGATGCATTCGTTCCACCAAAACCAAAGGAATTTGTCATGGCGCACCTTACCTGTTTTTTTCTTGCCTTATAGGGTACATAATCTAAATCACATTCTGGATCAGGATTATCAAGATTTATTGTTGGAGGTACGATATCTTCATAAATACTTAAAATTGTAAAAATTGCTTCAACACCTCCAGCAGCACCAAGAAGATGTCCAGTCATTGATTTGGTTGAACTTACACAAAGTTTATAGGCATGTTCTCCAAAAACTTTTTTAATTGCCTGTGTTTCAAGTTCATCACCCTGTTTTGTAGATGTTCCATGCGCATTTATGTAATCTATTTCTTCTGGTAATAATCCGGCATCATTAAGAGCTCTTTTCATACATCTTGCACCACCTTCTCCCTCTAATGCGGGTGCTGTTATATGATAGGCATCTGAAGTCATACCATATCCAACAAGTTCTGCATAAATTTTAGCTTCCCTTTTTATTGCATGCTCCAATTCTTCTAAAATAATAATTCCAGCTCCCTCACCCATTACAAAACCATCTCTATCAATATCAAAAGGTCTGCTTGCCCTTTCGGGTTCATCGTTTCTTGTTGACAAAGCTCTCATAATAGAAAAGCCCGCAACTGCCATTGGTGTAATAACAGCTTCGGTTCCTCCTGCGATCATTACATCGGCATCACCATATTGAATCATTCTGAAGGCTTCTCCTATTGAGTGATTTCCTGTAGCACAGGCAGTAGTTACAGCAAGATTAGGACCTTTAACACCATATCTTATAGATATCTGCCCAGCGGCAAGATTTACAATAACCATAGGAATAAAAAAAGGACTTACCCTTTTCCAACCCTTCTCAAGTAATATCTTATGGTAATACTCGATAGCTGGAAGTCCACCCATTCCTGAACCAATAACTATTCCAATTCTTTCAGAATTTTCAGAAGTTATTTTTAAATTAGAATCCTCCAGAGCCATTTGAGTAGCTGCAATTGCAAAATGGATAAATCTATCCATTTTTTTAACTTCCTTATACTCAATATATTTTGTAGGATCGAAATTTTTTACCTGTGCAGCAATTTTTACTGGATAATCTTTTGCATCAAAATGGGTAATATAGTCAACTCCAGATTTACCTTCAAGGATTGCTTTCCATGATGATTGAACATCTAAACCGAGTGGGGAAACCATCCCCAGCCCGGTAACTACAACTCTTCTTTTAGACATGGATTATTATGCCTGACCTGTTTTGTTTTTTATGTATTCTATTGCATCTTTTACTTTCCCTATTTTTTCAGCATCTTCATCGGGTATCTCGATACCAAAGGCTTCTTCAAAAGCCATAACAAGTTCAACCGTATCAAGGGAATCTGCACCAAGGTCTTCAACAAAAGATGCCTCTGGAGTAACCTGGGATACATCTACTCCAAGTTGTTTAGCAATAATTTCTTTTACTTTCTCTTCTACCATTCCTTACCTCCTTTTTTTTCTTTGAGAAAGACTTCTTGTTTTCATAATTAAAGTTACATATACATTCCGCCATTTACATGGATAACTTGACCTGTTATATATCCTGATTCTGGCAAAGCCAGAAATATTATAGCATTTGCTACATCCATTGTTGTTCCAAACCTCTGAAGAGGAATTGTTTTTAACATTTCTTCTTTTACTTTTTCGGGCAATTTTTCAGTCATTGCTGTTTGAATAAAACCTGGTGCGACAGCATTAACAGTTATTCCACGAGAAGCATACTCCTTAGCTAATGTTTTTGTCAATCCAATAAGCCCTGCCTTTGATGCTGAATAATTAACTTGACCAGGATTTCCTGTAAAAGCTACTACAGAAGCAATATTGATAATTCTACCGTATTTAATTTTTGACATACTCTTTATAGCCTCTCTTGAGCAAAGGAATGCACCCTTTAAATTAATGTTCAAAACAGCGTCCCATTCCTCATCTTTCATTCTTATAAGTAAATTATCCTTAGTTATCCCCGCATTATTAACTAGAATTTCAATTTTACCAAATTTTTTTAAAGATTCCTCAAATAAT
>Ga0272449_1000326_pt1:45000-57313 | contig 57313 bp, 51 predicted proteins | sample YNPCB0241_FD_198679 | JGI IMG/M metagenome (GOLD analysis project Ga0272449, IMG submission 198679) | Hot spring sediment microbial communities from Yellowstone National Park, WY, United States - YNP-CB-024-1 | ecosystem: Environmental > Aquatic > Thermal springs > Hot (42-90C) >...
GGGGCGGTCGCCTCCTAAAAAGTAACGGAGGCGTCCAAAGGTCTCCTCAGGCTGGACGGAAACCAGCCGTTGAGTGCAAAGGCATAAGGAGGCTTGACTGTGAGGGAGACATCCCGAGCAGGGGGGAAACCCGGGCTTAGTGATCCGGTGGCTCTGTGTGGAAGGGCCATCGCTCAACGGATAAAAGGTACGCCGGGGATAACAGGCTGATCGGGCCCAAGAGTTCACATCGACGGCCCGGTTTGGCACCTCGATGTCGACTCATCGCATCCTGGGGCTGAAGTAGGTCCCAAGGGTTGGGCTGTTCGCCCATTAAAGCGGTACGTGAGTTGGGTTCAGAACGTCGTGAGACAGTTCGGTCCCTATCTGCTGTGGGCGTAGGAGACTTAAGGGAGGCTGCCCCTAGTACGAGAGGACCGGGGTGGGCGGACCTCTGGTGTTCCAGTTGTCGTACCAGCGGCAATGCTGGGTAGCTATGTCCGCAAGGGATAACCGCTGAAGGCATCTAAGCGGGAAGCCCGTCCCAAGATTAGGTCTCCCGTTCCTGGGGAAACCCAGGAACCTAAAGGCCCCTGGTAGACTACCAGGTTGATAGGCTGGAGGTGTAAGCACCGTAAGGTGTTTAGCTTACCAGTACTAATAGGCCGTGAGTCTTGACTTACTCTTTTACTTCTTCTTGGATAAAATTTTTTCATTAATTTCAATAGAAAAAAGAGAGGAAGGTTAATCCCTTTCTCTCTTTTTATTTATTTTTTTTTGACAATTTTAGGGATTGAAAATTTTTCAAAAATTGATATTATTGAAATATAAACTATTTTTTGAGAGGACAACGATATGAAGGAAAGGGATATATTTGAAGAAATAGTAAATTTAGGTAAGAAAAGAGGAAAGTTAACATACGATGAAATAAATGAAGCTCTTCCTTCTGAATATTTTTCACCAGATGAATTAGAGGACTTAATTGATGTTTTAAGTGATATGGGAGTAAAGGTTGTAGATGAAGATGAAGAATTATTTTTAGAAGAAGAGGAAGAATTAGAAGAGGAAGAACATGTAGAAGATTTGGTTCAAGCATACTTTAATTCCATGGGTGATATTCCAATTTTAACAAAAGACGAAGAAGTTGAACTTGCAAAAAAATTACAAGAAGGAAAGATCATAATTAAAGATACAGTTGTTGGTTTATCCATATATAAAAAGATTTTAGATGAAGTTAATAAAGAGGAAGAATCGGAATCTCTTACAGAAGAAGAAAAAGCTGAAGAGGCTTTAAGTCGCACTATAATTAAATTAGAAGATTTAATTAATCAATTAGATAAAGTAGAGCAAAAAATAAAGGAATATGGTACGTTAAAGGATTTAAGAAAGAAAATCAATGATTTTAAAAAGGCTGGTGAAAGTCCTAAAACTTTAGAAAATTTATATAAAGAAGTCTATACTGACATAAAGAAGATAGAAAATGAATCAGGATTAAAAGTTGATGAATTAAAAAATGTCTGGAATAAGATATATAAGGCTAAATGTCTTGTTGAAGAAACAAAAAATGAATTAATAACCAGAAATTTGAGACTTGTTGTCAATATTGCAAAAAATTATGTTGGAAGAGGATTGCCTCTTCTTGATTTGATAGAAGAAGGTAATATTGGTTTAATGAAGGCTGTTGATAAATTTAAATATGAAAAGGGATTTAAATTTTCAACATATGCTACATGGTGGATAAGACAAGCTATTACTAGAGCACTGATTGATCAAACAAAAACAATAAGGGTCCCGGTGCACATGATGGAATTTTATAATAGAGTAACAAAGGCATCACGTGAATTAACCCAACAGCTTGGAAGAGAACCGAATAACGAAGAAATTGCAGAAAAGCTTGGCGTTCCTGTAAGAAAAGTTGAGGAAGTTTTTAGAGCTATTCAAGATCCTATCGGATTACAGACTCCTATTGGAGATGAAGACACAGAGCTTGAAGATTTCATCGGAGATAAAACTTCTCCTTCACCTATTTCTGAAGCTGAAAGAACAGAACTTAGTGAACATATTCAGAGAATTCTTAAAACTTTAACACCTAAGGAAGAAAAAGTAATAAAAATGAGATTCGGTATAGGAGAAGACAGAGACCATACTCTTGAAGAAGTGGGAAGATATCTATCCATTACAAGAGAAAGGGTGCGACAAATAGAGACAAAAGCTCTAAGAAAATTAAAACATCCAAGCAGATTAAAACTTCTTAAGATGCTTCTCAGTGACACTGTAGAACCAAAGAAGTGAAGCATTTAGAAGAAATAGCAAAACTTTTAAGATACTATATTCTTTTATCTACAACAAAGGCAGGTTCTGGACATCCTACAACCTGTCTTTCAGCAGTAGAGTTAATGGCAAGCCTCCTTTTTGGAGGTTTTTTTCATTTTGATGCCGATGACCCTCAGAATCCAAACAATGACAGACTGATTTTTTCAAAGGGTCATGCAGCACCGCTTCTTTATTCTTTATGGACAGTAGTTGGAAAGTTAACAGAAGATGAACTTTTAACTTTAAGAAAATTTGGCTCTCCCTTAGAAGGACATCCTGTAAGAAGATTCCCATACTCTGAAGCAGCTACAGGTTCTCTTGGTCAAGGACTTTCAATTGGAGTTGGTATGGCAATTAACGGAAAATATATTGATAGACTTCCCTATCGTGTTTTTGTATTACTTGGTGATAGTGAAATGACCGAAGGATCAGTATGGGAAGCAATACAACTTGCAGACTATTATAAGCTTGATAATCTCATTGGAATAGTTGATGTTAATAGATTAGGTCAAAGAGGCGAAACAATGTACGGATGGGATTTATTTGCCTACGAAAAAAGAATTTCTTCTTTTGGATGGAAAACTATATGTATTGATGGACATAATTTTAATGAAATTTTTAAAGCCTATGAAGAATCATTAAGCAGTAATGTCCCCTCAATGATTATTGCAAAAACAGTAAAAGGAAAAGGAATATCCTTCCTTGAGGATAAAGAAGGAAGACATGGTGTTGCACTTACTAAGGAAGAATTCAATCAAGCACTGAGAGAATTAGGAGAAATAAAAAAGTTTTCGGTTCCTTTAAAAAAACCTGCCCCCCTAACTACCAATCTTGAAATTTTACGAACAAAAGAATTTATAAAAAATTATTCAATTGGTGATAAAGTTGCGACAAGAAAAGCCTATGGAGAAGCACTTGTTAAAATTTTTCCAGAGTTTCCAGATATGGTTGTTCTTGATGCAGAGGTTTCTAATTCAACATATGCAGAAATATTTAAAAATCATTATCCAGAAAGATTTTTTGAGTGTTTTGTTGCAGAACAAAATATGGTTGGAATGGCAGTTGGACTTTCCCTTAGAGGCAAAATTCCCTTTGTATCTACTTTTGCAGCCTTTTTAACTCGTGCCTTTGATCAAATAAGAATGGCTCAATACAGTGATGTAAATATAAAATTTGTTGGCTCCCATGCTGGAGTTTCTATTGGACAAGATGGAGCAAGTCAGATGGGACTTGAAGATATCGCAATGATGCGCAGTATTTTAAATAGTGTTGTTTTGTATCCCTCTGATGCTGTTTCTACTGAAAAACTTGTAAAAGAGGCTGCAAAACATAAGGGAATTGTTTATATAAGAACAACTCGCTCAGCCACACCTGTTATTTATAGCGAAAATGAAGATTTTCCAATTGGTGGAGCAAAAATTTTAAAGGCATCAGATAGTGATTTATTTACAGTTGTTGGAGCAGGTATTACCTTACATGAGGCATTGAAAGCTTATGAAGAACTTAAAAATAAGGGAATTTATATTAGAGTCATCGATCTTTACAGTGTGAAACCATTGAATACAGAGTTACTCAAACAAGCTTTATCTGAAACATATGCAATTATAACAGTTGAAGACCATTACCCCGCAGGAGGGATTGGTGAGGCTGTAAAAAGTAAAGTTAGTTCAGAAAAAATTTATAGTTTATCCTGTAAGAAAATACCAAAGAGTGGAAATTCTCAGGAACTTTTAGATTATGAAGAAATCTCTGCAAGAGCTATTGTAAATAAGGTTCTTGAGCTTAAGGACAAGATTTTTTATTCTTGGTAAATCAATATAACATTCCTCAAAATCCCCTATAAGTAGGCTTAATCCATAAGGGATAAATTTAAGAAAGCTTTTTTTTCCCTTTTTTGAAGCTAAAAATCCGTAGGCACCAAGAGCTTGCATATGTCTTTGAATTCTACACAATGAAAGTTCTTTCAGAAAAGATATATCTTGAAGATTACAGTGTTTGATATAAAAATTAACAAGTTTTTTTCTTAATTCATTATTAAGTTCTACATAGGGGTCCCAAATTAGGGAGGCTATATCATATCCAGCAGGACCCATTCTTGCACTTTGATAATCAATAAAATAAATTTCCCTATTTTTTAGCATTATATTTTGGCTTTGTAAGTCTCTATGCAGTATTACTTTTTGAGTTTTTGAGAGAGTATCAGCAATAAAGTGGAGTTCATCCTCTAATCCTTGATATTTAATTTTAAAAACTTCTTCAACGCATTCCTTTAAAAAATAATCACTTTCCCATCGAAAATAGGAGTAATCAAACTCTGGAAGATTTAAATTTGTTGATTCTTTTGAAATTTCCCAATGAAGTTTCCCAATTTTTTCAAGTATTTTTTTGTAAATTTTTTCAATCTCTTTATCATTTCTTTTGCACTGTAACCAACTATAAAGTGTTAAATCTCCAAGGTCTTCAAAAATAATTATTTTATTATTCTTGTCAAATTTAATAATTTCTGGAACAGGGAAATTTTTTTCTTTTAGAAATTTTCCTAAAAATATATTCTTTTCAAAATCTTCTGATAATTTTTTCCATTTACAAAAAACTCTGCCATTTTTCCTGAAATATTCTCTATCAGAACCGCTTAAGGTTAAGGATTCTTTTATAGGTATTTTAATTGGAATTCTATAATTTTTACCAAAAATTGAATTGGAAATATTTTCGCTCTCGGGATTAAATTCAGTTTCTGGAAGAATTATGATATTTTTAGCCTTAAAGGGTTTTTTTATTTTTACATTTTTTTCGATAACCACATTTCCACTAAATTCTATTAATTCACATCCTGAAACAGTTGAATGCACAAAGAGGGAAGTAAAATTTCTTTTTAAATTATGAAAAACTGCTCGGGCATATTCATTTGGAGTTCCTATATCAAACCAAAAATTGTAATTTGCTTTAAATGTTTTTATCTTTAATCCTTCTTTTATAGCTTTAATCCAGACATCAATTATTGATGAAGGACCCTCAGGTAAAAGTTCAAGAATTTGAGGGCTATAAATTGCAACTCCACAAAAGGCAACTCTTTTTTCTGTTGGACTTAGATTATTAGAGCTATCAATTCTAAGTAAATTGCCTTCTTTATCGATAATTAACTTGTTTTGAGGTTTGTGTTCATGAGTAATAAGAGTTATTGAATTTTTAGATTCAATATGCCATTCAACTGCTTCTTTAATATTGCCATCCCAGTAAATATCTCCGTTATGTACTATGAAATGAGAATCCTTAAGAAATTGTCTTGCATTCCAGAGAGCTCCGCCAGTTAAAAGAATCTCCTTTTCATAAAATATGTGAAGCGATAGATGATGATTTTTTATGTGCTCTTCAATTTCTTTTGCTTTATAATGTAAGTTTATACCAATATGTTTGGTTAGGGATCTTAGATTTTTATAGATATATTCAAGTAAAATCTCTCCAGCAATAGGCATTAAGGGTTTTGGTATGTGTTCTGAAATTGGTCTTAGTCTTTTTGAGTATCCTGCAGCAAGTATAAATGCTTTAATCATAAATTAAATATTTTTCTCTTATTTCTCTGAAGCTTTCAAGTTCATCATTCCACCAATATTCCATATCCTTAAGAGATTTGCCTTCCTCAATATCTTTTCTTAGTCGATCAGAACCTGAGAGAATATCAAAGGGAAGTTTTTCAAATTCATATTCATAGGGGGGCTCACGCCAGATATTAATTTGAGGATAAATCTCTTTTATTGTAAGCAAAATTGCAACTGCTGTTTTAAATGCTTTAAATTTTTCTCTGTCAATAACATGAATCTGAACACCGCCACATAACTGTCCTGAAAACTTATTAAATGTTGGAGTAAAATAAAGTGGTCTAAAAAAAACCCCTTTTAACTTAAATTCATTTAATCTTTTTACAAGTTTTGCAGGATCAATAAAGGGAGCTCCAAATATTTCAAAGGGTCTTGTTGTTCCTCTTCCTTCACTTAAAATTGTGCCTTCAAGTAAACACATTCCAGGATAAACAGTGGCTGTATCTAAAGTTGGCATATTTGGAGAAGGCATTACCCAGTGAAGTCCAGTTTCATTAAACCATAATTTTCTTTTCCAATTTTTTAAATAAATCACTGTAAGGTCAACTTTTGGATAGAAATTGTCTTTAAAGTATAAAGCAATTTCTCCTATTGTCATTCCATGTCTTACAGGCAAAGGATGAAGACCTACAAATGAGGTAAAAATTTTTTTAAGTAAAGGTCCCTCTGTAATAATTCCTCCAATTGGATTTACTCTATCAAGAACTATCAGAGGAATTTTTCCCTCACAGGCTTCCATGCACAAAGCCATTGTCCAGATAAAGGTGTAATATCTTGCTCCCACATCCTGTAAATCAATAATCAAAATATCAATATCTTTAAGCATTTCAGAAGTTGGTTTTCGTGTTTTTCCATACAAACTATAAACTGGTAATCCCGTTGATTTATCAATAAATCCTTCCCACTCAATCATGTTATCCTGAGTATTTCCAAATATTCCATGTTGGGGACCAAAAAAAGCAGAAATTTTAATTTTTTTAGTATTAAGAAGTACTTCTTTTGTATAGATTAGTTTCCTATTTACTGATGCAGGATGAATAAGTACTCCTGCTTTTAAACCATGAAATTTTTTGTCAAGAGCTTTTTCAAATAGATCTATACCTGATTTAACCATTTATCTACTGCAATGGGGAAGATATCCATGAGTTAATGATTTTTGCACTGCTCCGTCGGAGCTTATGAGGAGAATCTCTTTTTTGCCAGATCTATCAGACATAATCGTTAAAAAATGTCCATCAGGACAAAAAGAAGGTTGCTCATTGTTACCATCTTTTGTTATCTGCGTTTGCATATTGAAGTTTAAATCTAATACATTTATTTGAAATCCTGCTGACAGTGAAGAGAACGCAATTTTATCCCCATAAGGACTTATTGTAGGCTCTGTATTATATCTACCCTGATAAGTAAGTCTTCTTATAGATAAACCATCATAACTCATCTGATAAATCTGAGGGGAGCCAACTCTGTTTGATACGAGTAAAATATAATATGGAGCAAACCTTGGCGATGCATCAATCCAGCGAGAGGATGAGACTGTTTTATTTTTCCCTGATAGATCCAATATTTTAATTTGAGATAATTCTCCGTCACTTTCTAAATAAATGATTTCATATTTATTTGAAACATCACCAAGTTTAAGTAAATTTCTGCTTTTTATTATTTCTCTATTAGATTTATTGAAAATGTCAAAAACTTCAATATGCCAGAATTTATTTTGAAGAGATGAATAAAAAATTTTGTTATCCTTGAGAACAACTTTTGAAATAATTTCCCTTCTAATGCCTGTATCTTGAATATGTGTTCCGTTCCAGTTGCTTATAAAAATTCCCATTGAATTTTTAAATTTTCTTACAAAAGTAAATTGATTAAAAAATGGAGAGTTTTTTCCTGTAAGAAGTCTATAAATATCAGAAGCGATAATTTTACCTGTGTATTCATTATTTTGCAAAGGGTAATCTTTTGTAAATATCGGAACATCTGTTGTTACAGTGTAAACTTTAACATCTATTTTGCCAAAACTTACAGCTCTTATAACTATTTCTACATCAGCTGATTTCCATAATAGAGGGTCAAATTTTTCACCCCTATAAGGAAAAGGTCCATAAATCTTAAAATACTCTGTAAATTCAAGTTCTTCTTTTATGGTGTTACCAACCTTTGAAATTTCTTCAAAACCTTCTAACGCGATGCTGAGTTTTTTGATTCCAGGTTGTGTTATATCGATATAAATTTTTTCAGCAAATGTTGAATTGGATATAAGATTAAAAAAAAGAAGAATAATTATAATTTTGGTTGTCTTAAAGATACCTTTCATGGCTTAAACCTAATTCCTACGATTACCTCAGATTTTGGAGGAGGAAGGGGGGAGGATTTTTTAATAGCCCTTATTACAGAGGAATCAAATATTGTATTTCCAGAACTCTTCTCAAAACCTTCAATAATTACTTGCCCGTTTGAAAGTATTCTTACTGCTACAATGGCTTCAAGATTTTTTGGAACAGTATCAGGTATACTCCAGTGCTGCCTTATAAGTCCAGAAATAATGGTAAAATAACTTGACGAAAACTCATTAGAATTAAGTTTATTTGTAGATGAAGCTGTATTAGATTTCAAAGAAGTAGAAATAGCAATTTCTTGAATTCTTTTTTTTGCTCTTATTGCAGAAAGTCTTTCCTCCAGAAGCTCTTCGTCTGATTTAATTTTTTTTTCATTAATTTTTTCTTTTTGTTTTACAATGGGATTTAATTTGGCAATTTCATTTTTTTCTGTATTTTGTAAATTTGAATTAGTGATACTTTTATTAATAGATTCATGCATTAAAGTTATGTAGGTAATATTTTTCAAGTCATGGGTAGAATTTTTTATTCCAAATATTAGAAGGAGGATAAATAAACTGTGAAAAATGATTGATAGAAAAAGAGAAGAGTAAATCTTTGTTGTCATCGATTTTCTTTTGGTTCTGTTATCATTCCAATTCTTTCTATTCCAGAAGCCTTAATCTCTCCCATTATTTCTGCTACAAGTCCATAGGGAACATCTTTATCTGCTTTTAGTAAAACAGATACATTAGAATCTTTAAATGCTGAGAGAATAGATTGCAATTCCTGAATCGTTGATAATTTTTCATTAACATAAATTTTTCCTTCCTTTGTGACAACAATATTGATTTTTTCTGTTTCTTCAATACTTTTTCCTTTTGCTTTTGGTAAATTAACATCGATTCCCTGTTGCATGAGTGGAGCAGTAATCATGAAGATAATAAGTAACACAAGCATTATATCAACTAATGGAATAACATTAATTTCAGCAAGTGCTGATTTTCTACGAGGTATTAATCCTGCCATGGATGTTTTAAAATTGTTTCAGAAAAGTCATTTAATTCATGAATCAGTTTATTTGCTTGATTATTAAAATAATTATAAGCAATTACCGCAGGGATTGCTGCAAATAAACCAGCTGCTGTTGCTATCAATGCTTCGGCAATACCTGGTGCAACTGTAGCCAGTGAGGCAGAACCTCTTATTCCTATCTTGTGGAAGGCATCCATGATACCCCAGACAGTTCCAAAAAGTCCTATAAAAGGTGTAGTAGATGCTGTAGTTGCAAGAAAACCCAAATAACTTTGAATTTTATTAATTTCTTCAGAGGAATATTTTTTTACAATAAATTCAAGATTTAAGTTATTTGGCTTATTAGAAGGATTTTTCCTTGAAATTTCTGAAAATATCCCTCTGTAAAGGGAAGCAAGTGGACTTAATTCAAATCTTTTCAACGATGAAAAGAGATCTTTATGGTTGTTTGTACTGATAAATAAATCAAAAAAACGTTCATTTTCATGCTTCATACCCTTGTAAACTTTAATTTTATAAAAAATAATTGCCCAGGAAAAAATTGAAAAGAAAAGTAGAATAATTAGAACAACCTTTACAATAATTCCTGTTTGTTTAATAAGATCAATAACTGTAAGTTCCATAAATAGAATAATAAAACAGGATAGTTTTAAATGTCAAACTATTTTGTTTATTGGGATTTTATATATTAAAATTTTATTTGCAAACGTTTTAAAGGATCTGGTAAAATTATCGTAATAATTTAAAATTTTTATTGCAGGAATAAAACCTGCATTGAAAATACAGACAATGGAAACTGAGTCGTTAAAAAAAGTTTTTTTCCACAGTCCCACATATGGGAGTCTTTCCTTTCAACAGGTTTTTGAAAAAATTATAGAGTTTGTGAAGGAAGCCCCAGAGAGGAAATATAGCTTAATTGTTGGTAGTGACTCTTTCCCCGGCGAAGAGACAGTTTTTGTGACAGCTATAATTATTCATCGTAGAGGTTCAGGTGGTCGATATTTTTATAGAAAGCTTAAGCATGAGAAGATGGATAACTTAAAATTACGAATATTTACAGAAGCATCTTTGAGTCTGGAAATTGCAGAAGCCTTAAAAAATAAGCTTTCTGAAAATGGAGTATCTAAACTTCCTGTTGAGATACATCTTGATGTAGGAAAGAATGGAGCAACAAGGAATATCGTAAAAGAAGTGATAAAAATGATTGTAGGTTCAGGTTATGTGGCTGTGACTAAACCTGATTCTTTTGGTGCTTCTAAAGTAGCTGATAGACATACAAATTAAATTTTAAATAGTTCAGGTAATATTCATTCCAGTTTTTTTGAAAAAATTTGCTAATCTTTATACTCTTTCGGGCTATTTTGTCATCCCTTCGCTGACCATCAGCAGACCCTTCGCTGACCCATCGCAGAAGCTCAGGGCTTTGGCTTAGGGCTTCCCCTCAGGACAGCGCGCCTGAGCCTTCTTTTTTCAGCCATTCTGAGCCTCTTTTATTTGTCATTCTGACCCTGAGCGAAGCGAAGGGGAAGAATCTCCACAGGAGACCCTTCGGCTTACGCCTCAGGGTGACAGAAAAGGGGTCATTCTGATTCTCCTTTTTTTGTCATTCTGAACGGAGCGTAAGCGGAGTGAAGAATCTCCTCCTTTTTCCCTAAAGGGGTTTTCAATTAGAAAGTTCCTTCGCTTCCCCTTCGCATAAGCTCAGTTCTTCGGCTCAGGACAGCGCTTCGGGGCATTAAGCCCCTCAGAATGACAAGATAAGAGAAAGACCTTCTTTTTTCTATCACCAATTTCAAGTATTTAGATTATTCTTTGGGATGAGAATTAATCTATTTTTTATCATATCAGCCAAAGCTAAAATACTTGCTTTTATAATTAAATTCTCTGGCACTGTTTCATAGGATTTTCCAGATAACTCAATTGTCCTGCAGTTTTCATCGCCACAAACATCGCAACATCGTGAATTGCCAATACCTGCATTAATCCAGAATTCAAGGGGTTTATTGTTGATCCATATTTGATTTGAACTTAATGGATTTCTTTTGAAATCTTCTTTGCTTAATTGTATTTTTTCTAAAATAACTTCTATGTTTAGCAAAGCAAAGGCATCTTTAAGTTTCAAAAAGGCTCTTTCAAGTTCTTTTTCAGTATCACCACATCTTGGACATGTTTTATTTTCTTCAACAAGTCTTTGCCATTTTATTACAAGTTTTTCCATTTCAAATTAAGAAAAAAAAGTATAAATTTTGTATCCTGTTACAATAAGAATTAAAATTGCAAATATCTGTCTAACTCTTACACTCGGAACAAATTTGCTTGTTGTTCTTGCTCCTAAAAAGGAAAATAAAGCTCCAAAAAATAACAAAGCAAGGGTTAAAGAGAAATTCCATTGAGCTGTACTTAGATGGGGAATCAAAGAAGAAAAGGAAGGAGGTGTAACTGCAAAGGCATTTATTCCAGCTGATTTTTTAGCTTCAAATCCAACAAGAATAAGCGTCGGCATTAGCAGAAATCCGGGACCAACTCCGAGAAACCCTGAAAGCACTGAAATAGGTATTGCTAATATTGCAGCTAATTTAAAATTTTCCTTCTCTTTTGAAGCTTTTACAGGTTTAAAAAGTCTATAAGCAAGATAAAACACAGCAATAAAATATATAATCCAGACATATTTCTGATTAACAAATTGAACTATATAAGCACCGATAGGAGCAGAAACAGTAGTAATTATTGCGAGTGGTAAAGCTTTTTTCCATTCAACAAATCCACTTTTTGCAAAACCGAAAGTGCTTAGTAATGCAGTAATGCCATTTAAAAGAAGGCTTAAGGGTTGAACCTGATGAACCAAATCATTCATGAAAAGACCTAAAAAAGGAATAGCAGCAAAGGCAACCCCAAGTCCAAGCATTCCTGAAACAAAGGATAAAATAGAAAGACCTACAACTATAATAATGCTCTCCTGCATAAAAAAATTTTATTTAATCCTTTCAGGGCATGTCAAGAAACTAATTTTTAGTTTGGAAAAAATTTTTCGGTTAAAAAGCAGAAAATTTCTGATTCAATTTATATTGAAAAATT
>Ga0272449_1000331_pt1 | contig 56856 bp, 61 predicted proteins | sample YNPCB0241_FD_198679 | JGI IMG/M metagenome (GOLD analysis project Ga0272449, IMG submission 198679) | Hot spring sediment microbial communities from Yellowstone National Park, WY, United States - YNP-CB-024-1 | ecosystem: Environmental > Aquatic > Thermal springs > Hot (42-90C) > Sediment...
GTTGACCTGGAGCGGGGTGAGGTGAGGGTGTGGCGGGCATGGGCCAAGGTGGGAAGCAAGGGCGCTTTCACCCCCCTCAAGACCCCCACGGCCAAGCGGGTGGTGCCCCTCCCCCTCGGGCTCCTGCACCGCCTGAAGGCGAGGAAAGAGGAGCTTCTGGAGCGCCTGAACCCAGAGGAGGTAGACGGCCTCCACCTGGTGGGCGGGGTGAAGCCGGTAGACCCTGACGCTTTCAACCACTACCTGCGCCGCCTGGCAGAAAAGGCGGGCCTGGGCCGGGTCAGGGTCCATGACCTCCGGCACACCTGGGCCACCCTGGCCCTCTCCCGGGGCATCCCCCTGGAGGTGGTGAGTGAGCGGCTGGGCCACACCTCCCCCACCATCACCCTCAACGTCTACCGCCACCTCCTGGAGGAGGAGCGCCGGGGGTATGTGTTGGACCTGGAAGACCTCCTCTTTCCCGGCCCTCGGGCCATTTCGTGAACCGATAGACCGGCTGATAAACCGGCTAAAGCACTTCCCCCCACGGTAGCGTGGGGGGAAGTATTGCGTCCTGGAGCTGGTGGGCGGCAGAGGACTTGAACCTCTGGCCTCTCGCTTGTAAGGCGAGCGCTCTGACCAGCTGAGCTAGCCGCCCATGGTGACCCCAGGGGGAATCGAACCCCCGTTTCGGCCTTGAGAGGGCCGCGTCCTGACCGCTAGACGATGGGGCCCTAAACGCCAAGCCTGGAAGAGCCTTCCAGGCCCGCTTACCCAGTCTAGGACCTACCCACCCACCCTTCAAGCCCCCTCTACAATGGGGCCATGAAGATCTACACCAAAACCGGCGATGCGGGGGAAACCGGCCTCTATGGGGCCGAGCGGGTGGTGAAGGCCCACCCCCGCGTGGAGGCCTATGGCACCGTGGACGAGGCCAACTCCGCCATCGGCCTGGCCCGGAGCCTTCTCCCGAAGGAGCACCTGGACTTGCAGGACCTTCTGGAACGAGTGCAGAACGCCCTCTTTGACCTAGGGGCGGACCTGGCCACCCGCATGGGAAGCCCCTACGAGAAAAACATCGCCCGCATGGACGCCGAGGACGTGGAGGCCTTGGAAAGGGCCATTGACCGCTACATGGAAGAAAGCCCTCCCTTCACGGGCTTCATCCTGCCCGGGGGGCACCCGGCGGCGGCGGCCCTGCACCTGGCCCGCACCGTGGTGCGCCGGGCAGAGCGCAAGGTGGTGGCCCTAAGCCGGGAAGAACCCGTGAACCCCGAGGCCATCCGCTACCTGAACCGGCTTTCCGACCTGCTCTTCGTCCTGGCCCGGGTGGTGAACGCCCGCACGGGGGTGCGGGAAGAGGCCTGGCTCGTCAAGAAGCGGCGCTAGGGCCAAGGCTTGCCGTAGACCCGTACCTCGGCCCCGGGAAAAGCGGTCTGGAGAAGCTCCTTTAGGAAGGCGGCGGCGGAGGGCAGAAGCCCCCCGCAAGGGCCCTCCATGTAGAGGAAGAGGTAGCGGGGGCGCCTGGGGGACTGGGAGAAGCCCAAGCAACCCTCGTACTCGGGGAAGTACTCGTAGAAAAGCTCCAAGAGGTCCTGGACCAGGTCCTTGGCCTCGGGCAGGGCCTCTATGGAGCTCAAGGGCTTCACCCAGAAGGTCATGACCTTCATCCTTTCCCATTATGGGGCTTGACCCGAGGGGCAGGGATGATATCATAATAATGTATGATTGAGGTCAAAGGCCTCACCAAGGCCTACCGCTCCCACCTGGCCGTGCGGGAGCTTTCCTTCCACGTGAACCCAGGGGAGGTCTACGCCCTGTTGGGCCCCAATGGGGCGGGCAAGACCACCACCTTGCGGATGCTGGCCACCTTGGTGAAGCCCACGGCGGGCACGGCCCGGGTGGCGGGGTTTGACGTGGGGCGGGAGTCCCTCGCCGTGAGGCAAAGGCTTGGGCTCGTCAACGGGGGCATGCGCGTCTACGAGCGCCTCACCGGGCGGGAGGTTCTGGCCTTTTTCGCCGGTTTTTACGGCCTCGAGGGCCACGCCTTCCGCAAGGCCCTGGACTGGGTGGCGGGGCTTTTGGGGATGGAGGAGGCCCTGGACAAAAAGGTGATGGAGATGTCCACGGGCATGCAGCAGAAGGTGGTCATCGCCCGGGCCATCCTGCACCGCCCCCCGGTCCTCCTCCTGGACGAGGCCACGGCGGGGCTAGACGTCTTCGCCCGGCGGGCCCTTTTGGACTTTGTCAAGGCCTACCGGGACCTGGGGAACACCCTGGTCTACTCCACCCACGTGATGGCCGAGGCGGAGGAGGTGGCGGACCGGGTGGGCTTTTTGCACCAGGGCCGCCTGGTCTACGAGGGCACCAAGGCCGAGGCCCTGGCCCTGGGCGAGGGGAGCCTGGAGCGGGCCTTTATCCGGATGGTGAAGGGGGCGGCATGAAGGGGATTTACCGCATCCTCTGGAAGGAACTCGTCCAGGTCTTTCGGGACCGGAAGCTCGTCTTTTCCACCTTGGTCCTGCCCGTGCTCCTCATGCCCGTCTTCATGTTCGGGCCGAGCCTGGTCCTAAACCGCCTCATGCAAGGGGCGGCGGAAAAACGGCAGGAGGTGGCAGTGGCCGGGCTTCCGGAAGAGGCGCTTTCCGCCCTCCGCCAGGCCAACCTGGCCCCGGTGGCCGTGGCGGACCCGGAACGGGCGGTGCGGGAGGGGAAGTACCCCGCCGGGGTCCTTTACCGGGAGGGCGTCTATCGGGTCTATGCCCGCCTCTCCGGGGGGCTCACGGAGGGGCAGGTGGTGGCGGGTAAGGTGCAAGGCGCCCTAGCGGCCCTCAAGGAGGCCAAGGTGGCCGAGGCCTTGGCAGGGCGAGGCGTGCCCCTAGAGGTCCTCCAGCCTTTTCGGGTGGAGCTTTTGGACGCCTCCCCCGAGCGGGAAAAGGCCGGGGGGCTTCTGGGCTTCCTCCTCCCCTTTTTTCTGGTGGTCTTCGTCCTCTCCGGCGGGCAGGTGGTGGCGGTGGACGCCACCGCCGGGGAGAAGGAGAAGGGTACCCTCGAGGCCCTCCTCATGGCCCCTGCACCCCTTTGGCAGGTGGCCTTGGGCAAAACCCTGGCCACGGTGGTCATGGCCCTGCTTTCCGGGACGGCGGGGCTTTTAGGCCTGGCCTTGGGCGGGGCCCTGGCCGCCCGCTATGGCGGGGGCCTTCTCACGGAAACGGGCCAGGCGGTGGCGCTGGGAGGGCGGGTGGTCCTGGACGGGGCCAGCTTTTTGGCCCTCTTCCTTTCCGCTCTCCTCCTCGCCCTCTTCATGGGGGCGGTGATGGTGGGCCTAGGGCTCTACGCCCGGAGCTACAAGGAGGCGCAAAGCTACCTGGCCCCCCTGCAGCTGGTCGCCCTCTTACCCTTGCTCTTCCTGCAGTTTAGGGGCTTCTTGGAGCTGGAAACCTGGCACCACCTCCTTCCCCTTTTCAACGTGGCCCTCCTCATGGACGCCCTCCTCAAGGGAACGGCCACCTTGGGGCAGGCTGCCCTCACCTGGACCTCCACCCTGGTCTACGCCGCCTTGGCCCTGGGCTTTTCCGTACGGGTTTTCGCCCGGGAAGAGGTGGTGTTCAGGAACTAGAAAGGAGCGGGTATGCGCGAGGTTAAGGAGTTTCCGGCGTGGCGGGTTAGCGGCTTCTTGGGCCTTTTCCTCCTCCTTTTGGCCCTCCTTTGGCTAGGGTGGGCGGGGTACGGCCTGGTAAGCGAAAGGGCGCCCGCCTACCTCTGGCACCTCCTCCCCGCCCTTCTTGCGAGCGGCCTCCTCTTGGCCGGCCTCTTCACCCTCCAGCCCAACGAAGGGGTGGTGTTGGTCTTCTTCGGCCGCTACGTGGGGAGCGTGCGGGAAGAGGGCTTCCACTTCGCCAACCCCTTGGCCAAGCGGCAACGGGTTTCCCTGCGGGTCCGCAACTTCACCTCGGAGCGGCTCAAGGTGAACGACGCCCAGGGAAACCCCATTGAGATCGCCGCCGTGGTGGTCTGGCGGGTGGTGGACACGGCCAAGGCCCTCTTCCAGGTGGAGAACTACGAAGCCTTTGTGGCCATCCAAGCCGAGGCGGCCATCCGCACCCTGGCAAGCCGCTACCCCTACGACGCCGAGGGCCGCTCCCTGCGGGGAAACCCCGAGGAGGTGGCCGAGGAGCTAAAGGCCGAGGTGGAGGAGCGCTTAAGGGTGGCGGGGGTAGAGGTCCTGGAGGCCCGGCTCACCCACCTGGCCTACGCCCCCGAGGTGGCCCAGGCCATGCTGAGGCGGCAGCAGGCCCTGGCGGTGATTGCGGCGCGGAGACTCATCGTGGAAGCGGCGGTGGAGATGGTTAAGGAGGCCCTGGCGGGCCTCGAGGCCCAAGGCCTCGCCCTGGACGAGGAAAGGCGGGCGGCCATGGTGAACAACCTCATGGTGGCCTTGGTGGCCGAGGCCCAGGCCCAGCCCGTGGTGAACGTGGGCACCTTGTACGCCTAAAGGAGCGGGGTGAAGGAGGCGAAGAAGCGCTTTCTGCTACGCCTGGACCCGAGGCTTTACCGGGTTCTGGAGAAATGGGCCCAGGATGAGCTAAGGAGCGTGAACGCCCAGATAGAGTACCTCTTGAAGGAGGCGGCCAAAAAGGCGGGGAGGTGGAAGGATGAGGCTGGAGCCCAGGAGGGAAGGGAACCCTAGGCGGTTTTTCCTTGGGCTTTTGGCCCTGGCCCTCCTCCTCCACGCCTTGGCCCTTTTCCTCTTCGCCCAAGAAGACCCGGAAGGCCTTCCCCTCTTTGCGGCGCTCCTCCTCTTGGAGTTGCCCCTAACGGCGGCCCTCCTCTACGCGGTTTCCCGCCTTCCGGAACGCTTTTACTACGAGCTAGAAGGCCCCACGCTTGCCGTGCACCTCCCCTTTGGCCGGCGGGTGGTCCACGTGGGGGAGGTGGAGGCGGTGCGCCCCTGGCGCTACGCCCTTCCCTGGTGGACCTGGAAGGGGGAGGTGGCCATGCCCGGCTACCACCGCAGGCGGCTTCGGCTCCTGGGCCGCCCCGCGGAGGCCCTGGTGGGGGCGAGGCGGGGAGAGGGGGTTTTGCTCCTCATGAAGGATGGCACCGCCCTGCTCCTGAACCCCCTAGACCCCAGGCCCCTCCTCTTCTGGAAGGAGAGGGCATGAAGGCCCTTTACTGGAACCTGGGGCTTTCCTGGGGGCTTTTCCTCGCCTACCACCTCCTTGGGGGCAGGTGGGGGAGCTCCTCTTGGGAAAGCGCCCTTTTCGGGGTCCTCTACATGTGGGTCCCGGGGCTTTTAGCCCTTCGCTTCGCCCAAAAGGAGGGCCTGAAGCTTCCCCTAACCTTCCGGCCCAACCGCTTTTGGCTTTTCGCCTGGCTTTACCCCCTGGCCTTGGCCCTCCTTTCCATCCCCTTAAGCCTCCCCTTCGCCCCTTGGCGGGAGCTTGCCGAGGCGTTGCCCCCGGGGCTTTCCCTGGGTTGGGTGCTCGCTTCCGCCCTCCTGGCGGGGGCCACGGTGAACCTCCTCGCAGCCTTGGGGGAGGAGCTCTTTTGGCGGGGCTACCTTTGGGAAAGGCTCCGGGAGCGGGGGTTTTGGCCGGCCACGCTGGAAATCGGGTTCTACTGGGGGCTTTGGCACGCTCCCCTCGTCCTCGCCGGGCACAACTACCCCCACGAGCCCCTCCTGGGCGTGCCCGCCATGATCCTCTTCGCCCTCCTCCTCACCCCCGCCCTCCTCGGGGTACGGGAAAAGGGGGGTATCTGGGCGGCGGCCCTCCTCCACGGCACCCTGAACGCCGTGGCGGGGCTTCCCTTCCTCCTCCTGGAGCGCACCCACGACCTCCTGGTGGGGGTGGTGGGGCTTCCGGGGTTCTTTCTCATGGCCCTCTTCAACCTCTGGCTCCGGAGGCGGGTATAGTCAGGGGGATGCGCTTCCTGGTGCTCACGGGGCTTTCTGGGGCGGGGAAGACCACGGCCAAGGGGTTTTTGGAGGACCTCGGCTACTTCATGGTGGACAACCTTCCCCCAAGCCTCTGGAAACCCCTTTTGGAGGAGCTCGCCGCTAGGGGGATAGAACGGGCCGGGGTGGTGCTGGACGCCCGGGCCCTCCCCTTCTTCGCCGAGCTGGAGGAGGCCTTGGCGGCGCTTAGGCCGGTGGTGGTCTTCCTCGAGGCCCGCCCCGAGGTGCTCCTAAGGCGCTACAACCTCACCCGCCGCCTCCACCCCTTGGGGGCGGGGAACCTCATGCGGGAGATAGAGGAGGAACGGAAGGCCCTGGGGAACCTCAGGGCCCAGGCCCACCTGGTCCTGGACACCTCCGAGCTCTCCCCGCGGGCGCTTAAGGAGGCCCTGGTGCGCTTTTTGGGGGAGGAGGCGGGCTTCACCCTGCGCCTCCTCTCCTTCGGCTTCAAGTGGGGGCCACCCCCGGAGGCGGACCTGGTCCTGGACGTCCGCCCCTTCCCCAACCCCCACTACGACCCCGCCCTCAAGCCCAAAAGCGGCCTGGACCCCGAGGTGAAGGCCTACGTCTTCCGGGAGGACCTGGAGGCCTATTACCGCGCCCTCCTCACCGTGGCGGGCCTAGCGGCGGAAGGGGCGAAGGCGGAGGGGCGGGCCTTTTACACCGTGGCCGTGGGGTGCACCGGGGGGCGGCACCGGAGCGTGGCGGTGGCGGAGAGGCTAGCGGAGGAGCTTTCGGGCCGCTTTCGCGTGGAGGTGACCCACCGGGATGTGGCGAAGGAGGCTTAGCCCCCCCTCCCTGCGCTGGCTTTACCCGGGGATGCGGGTGAAGCGCTTCGCCCTCCTCGCCCTCCTCGGGGTCCTCCTCTTCGGGCTTGGGCTCGCCGAACTCCTACCCTCCTTGGGCCTACAGGGCCCCTGGCCCTGGGGCCTCCTCCTTGGGGGGCTCTTCCTCGGGGTCCTGGGGATCTGGACCATGAACCGGAGCATGCTCTCCGCCTTCACCGAGCCCGAGGAGGTGCCGGAAAGGGTCTACGTGCGCCGAAGGCTGGAACAGGGCCCCAAGGTGGTGGCCTTCGGGGGAGGGACGGGGCTATCCCGCATCCTCCGGGGCCTCAAGGAGCACACCGCCCGCACCACTGCCCTCGTGGCGGTGACGGATGACGGGGGCTCCACGGGGCGGCTCCGCCTCTCCTATGGCCTGCCGGCGGTGGGGGACCTGGTGGACTGCCTCGCCGCCCTTTCCGACCACCCTGCCCTTCCCGAGCTCCTCGGCTACCGCTTTGACCGGGGGGAGCTTGGGGGGCACACCTTCGGCAACCTCTTCCTGGTAACCCTCTTTGAGGTGGCGGGGGACTTCGCCGAGGCGGTGCGGAAGGCCAACGCCATCCTGAACCTTAGGGGCCAGGCCCTCCCCGCCACCCCCGAGGCGGTGCGCCTTAGGGCGCGCTTCCAGGACGGGGCGGAGGTGGTGGGGGAGGTAGCCATCCGGGAAAGGCGGGGGCGGATCCGGGAGGTCTTCCTGGAACCCGAGCCGGAGGAGGTGATGCCGGAGGCCCTGGAGGCCATCGCCCGGGCAGAGCTTCTGGTCCTGGGGCCAGGGAGCCTCTACACGAGCGTCATCCCGAGCTTCCTGCCCAAGCCCCTCAAGAAGGCGCTCCTGGAGGCCAAGGCTCCCCTCGTCTACGTGGTAAACCTCATGACCGAACCCGGGGAGACGGACGGCTACACCGCCTACGAGCACTACAAGGCGGTGGCCTACCACCTGGGGCGGAGGCCCGAGGTGGTCCTGGTCCACACCGCCCCCATCCCGGAGGAGGTCCTAAGGCGCTACGCCGCGGAGGGCCGCTACCCCGTGCCCTTTGACCCGAGGCCCTTCGCCGCCGATGGGGTGCGGGTCCTCACGGGGGACTTCCGGGAAGAGGGCCCCTTGGCCCAACACGACCCCAAGAAGGTGGTGCAGGCCCTTCTAAGCCTGGTATAAAGGTGGGCGTGCTTTTCCTCTACCAGGACCCCCTGGGCGACGACCAAGGCCTCGCCTACCTCTACCCCCGGGCGGCGCTTTTCCGGGAGGCGGGGGAAGGGTATGCGGACCTCCTGGCGGTGGCGGGGGAGGATAGGGGGGAACTGGTCCTTAAGGTGCGCCTCGCCCGCTACCCCAACCCCCTCGAGGGCCCCCTCGGCTTCAGCCTGGCCACGGTGGTCCTCTGGCTGGACACGGGGGAAGGGGGGGAGGAGACCCTCCTTCCGGGCCTCCACACGCCCCAAGGGGCAGGGTGGGAGGTGGCCTACCTCCTCACGGGCTTTGGAGCGGAAAGGCGCACGCCCAAAGGCGAGCGGGAAGGGGTGCGGGCCTGGCGGGAGGGGGATTGGGTGGCCCTGGCCACGGGGCTTCCCCCGGGGCGGTACGGGGTCTACGGGGCAGTGGGGCTTTTTGACCCCTTTGCGCCCTGGTACCTAAGGCCCTCCAGCCCGGAAGGGGGGGCCTGGACCCTGGCGGCCCCCCCGGGAAGCCCCCCGGTGGTGGACCTCCTGGCGGAAAGGCCCTTGGAGCAGGTGGCGGCCTACCAGACGGGGGTCCTCAAGCCCCTCCGGCCCAAGGGCTTCGCCCTAAAGCGGGAAAGCCTCCTCGCCTTCGGCCTTGGGGGGGTTTCCCTCCTCCTCGCCTTTCTCCTCAGGCGGCGCTAAAGGGGGCGGAGGTCCTCCAGAAGAAGCCACCCCACCCCGGGGGGCAGGGCCTCCAGGTGGGCCGCCAGGGCCCGGGCCGCCTCCTCCGCCAAGGGCTTCAGGGCCTCGGGGGGCTCGTCCGTGAGGAGGAGAAGGGTGAGCTGGTAGAAGCGCTGGGTGTGGGTGGGGGTGCCATCCTCAAAGAAGGGGGTGGGGGGCGGGACCTCGTCCAGGAGGAGCCTCGCCCCCAGGACCTCCCCCGGGAGGAGGGCCCTGGGGTCTAGGGGGGCCTCCTTGGGGTGCCAGAGGTACCCTTGGAAAAGCCGCACGGCCTGCACGGGCTAATCCTAAAGGTAAAAGCGGGGAAGCCTCCGGGAAAGGTGGACCGCCACCTCGTAGGGGATGGTCCTTCGGGCCTCGGCCCAGGCGCAAAGCCCCGTGGGGCCGAAGTCGGCGGAGAGCACCTCAAAGACCGCCTCGAGGCCCACGGGACCGGGGAGGAGGACCGTGGTCTGGTCCATGGAAATCCGGCCCGCCACGGGGCAGAGCTCCCCGGAGGGCCCCTTGACCCAGGCCACCGCCCCCCGGGGAAGCCCGTCGGCGTAGCCCACGGGGAGGGTGGCGAGCCACTCCCCCCCCTTGGCCACGTACTCCCCCCCATACCCCACCCGGTCCCCCGGCTTGAGCCGCTTCACCAGGGTGGGCCGGGCGAGGAGGCGGAGGATGGGCTTTAGGCCGAAGCCCGGAACGAGGCCGTAAAGGGCAAGCCCCACCCGCACGTTCTCCCCGCCGTGGAGGAGGAGGCCATAGGAGTTCTCCAGGTGGTAGAAGTAGCCCTCCCCAAGGGCCCTGCGCACCTCCTGGAAGCGGCGGCGTTGCACCTCCACGAAGGCCGCATCCTCCCCGGCGGTGGCCAGGTGGCTGTAGACCCCCTCCACCCGGATGCCCAAGGCCTCCACCGCCCGCAGGGCGGGGAGGGCCTCCTCAAAGGGGAAGCCCACCCGGTTCATCCCCGTGTCCACCTTGAGGTGGGCCCGGGGGGTGAGCCCCAGGGCCCTCGCCCGCCCCGCCAGGGCCTCCGCGGCCTCGAGGGTGGAGAGGGTGGGCGTGAGGCCCCACCTAAGGGCCTCCTCCGCCTCCAAAGGGTGGAGGCTTCCCAAAAGGAGGACCTCCCCCTCCACCCCCCCTTCCCGCAAGGCCCGCCCCTCCGCCACCGTGGCCACCGCCACCCGCCTCGCCCCCCTTTCCAGGAGAAAGCGGGCGATGGGCAAGGCCCCGTGGCCGTAGGCGTCCGCCTTGAGGACGGGGATCACCTCCCCCCGGGCCTTGGCGGCAAGGAGGCGCCAGTTGGCCCAAAGGGCCTTTAGGTCCACCTCTATCCAGGCCCTTTCCATCCTAGTCCCCCAAAAGCCCCACGAAGCGGTGGGGATCGGGGTCCAGCTTAAAGCGGCGGCGGTCCAGGCGGGAGAGGAGGGCGTGGAGCCGCTCCGTGCTCCCCTTGAGGAGGAGATGGTAGACGTAAAGCCCCTTCACCCGGGGCACGGGAGCCGGGGCGGGGCCCAGGACCTCCCCTTCCTCGGCCACGCCCTTTAGGGCCTCCAAGAGGGCGTAGGCCTCCGCCAAGGCCCGCTCCTCCTTGCGGTGGGCCACCTCCAGCTTCACCATGCGCCCTTTGGGCGGGTAGCCCAAGGCCTCCCGCAGGGCCTTCTCCGCCCAGGGGAAGGCCTCCACGCTCCCCTCCAGGAGGGCCTGGTGGGCGGGGTGGTCCGGGTGGTAGGTCTGGAGGGCGAGGAGGGGCTTCCTGCCGGGGCGGAGCTCGGTGAGGGCCCAGAGGAGCCGGTGGTACCGCTCCGCCGCCCGGAAGTCCGCCTCCAGCAGAAACCCCTCGGCGTAAGGGAGGAGGACCAGGGCGAGCTCGGGGAGCACGGGGCCCCGGAGGAGGGCCGTGGTCCCCACCACCACCCCCGGCGCCCCCTGCAGGAGGGGGGTGAGGTCGTCCTTGGCGTCCTTGGCGTAGCGGTAGACGGGCACGCCAAGCCTTTCCCGCAAAACCTCCTGGAGCCACTCCAACCCCGGCCCCTTGGGTTCCAGGAGGGTGGAGCCGCACACCGGGCAGAGGGCGGGCGGGGCCTCCTCGTGGCCGCACTGGTGGCACAAAAGCCTCCCCTTCCCCCCCTTGTGGTAGCGCAAGGGGAGGGCGCAGTTGGGACAGGTGGGCTTGTAGCCGCAGTCGGCGCAGAGGAGGAGGGCGCTATACCCCTTGCGGGGGGCGAGGACCAGGGCCTGCCGCCCCTTCTCCTCCACCTGTTGGAGGAGGGCCCAGGCCCGTCCCACCAGGGAAAAGCCCTTCTCCCGCCGGAGGTCCAAAAGGAGAAGCCGCGGCTTGGGCACGGGGAAGGTGAGGCCCGGCCGCTCCAGGACCTCCACGGAGGGCACCTGGGAGAGGTAGGTGAGGGGGATGCCCAAAAGCCTCGCCCGCATCTCCGCCAAGGGGGGCACGAAGGCCCGGGTGCCCGAGGGGAGCTTGTAGCTCTCGCTCCCCTCCTCCACCACCACCAGGGAGCGGGGGGTGAAGGGGAGGAGGAGGCCGGGGTAGGTGGCGAAAACCAGGCCCTCCGGCTTCCGGAAAAGGGCCTCCCGCTCCCAAGGGGGAAGCCCCCCATGGTAGGGCCTGGCCTCGGGGAAATGGGCCAAAAACCTCTCCAAAAGGCTCACCTCGGGGAAGAGGACCAGGTGGTCCCCCTCCGCCACCAGTCCCTTGAGGAGGCGCACCCTTTCCCCAAACCGCCCCCCGTTCACCCGGCCGGGCCGCTCGGGGAGGAAAAGGGGCGCCACCGGCCTCCCCTCCCGGGGCGGGGGAGAGGGGGGGCCGTAGCCGATATACCCCTCCGCCAGAAGCCGCTTCACCCGCCCCACCCCTACCCCCGCCGCCCGGGCCAAGGCGGCGAGGCTTTCCGCCTGGCCGAGGGAGGAAAGCACCCGGAGCACCCGGTCCAGCTCCGGGTCGGGGTGGGCCTCCCTAAGGGGCAACAGGACCCTTTTCCCCTCCTTGAAGGCCACCTCCTCCTCCAAAAGCCCGGCCTCCCGGAGGAGGTCCAGGGCCTTGGGGTCAAACCCCTTGGCCTCCTGCCAGTCCGTGAGGGCCTCGAGGCCCCGGGGCAAGCGGCTTGGGTCCGCCCCGGGGTAAAGCCGCACCCGGTGGCGCACCTCGGGAAAGGGGGGAAGGAAGTCCGAAAGGACCTGGCCCAAGGGGGCAAAGAGGTAGCGGGCAGCCTCCTCCAGGAAAAGGATCTCCTCCGGGCGCAGGTAGGGACCCTGGTCCAGGTAGGCGATGGCGTGGCGCAGGGTGTGGGTGGGCCCACCCCCTTCCCCCACCACCACCCCAAGCCGCACCTCCCCCCGCCAGGGCACCGCCACCCGCCGCCCCAAGGCCTCCTCCCCCTCGGCGCCCAAGGGGGGCAGGTAGCTCATGGGGGGAAGGGGCAGGGACAGGGCCACCTGCAGGACCCGCATATGGGCCTAGCATAAGGGGGATGCGCCTGGCCGTCCTCCTCTCCGGCGTGGCCCTCTACAGCGCCCTCTACGCCGTGGTACCCCTTCTTCCCCTCCTGGAAAGGCTCCACGGCGCCCCCCCGGGAGCGGCGGGGCCGGGGATGGGGCTTCCCCTCCTCCTCCTCGTCCTCCTCTCCCCCCTGGTGCCCCGCCTCCCGTGGCCCGGGGGGGCGCTCCTGGGGGGAGGGCTCCTCTTGGTGGGCCTGGGCGGGGCCTTGGGGGCCTTTAGCCCCAGCCTTCCCCTCTGGACCCTCTGCCGCCTCCTCCAAGGGGTGGGGGCGGCCCTGGTGCCCACCTTGGCCATCGCCCTGGTTCCCGTGCTCTACCCCCAGAGGGCCTTGGAGATGGCGGGGCTTTACATGGCGGGCAACGTCCTGGGCGGGGGGCTCGGCCGGGTCCTGGCGGGGCTTTTGGCGGAGGGACTTGGGGTGCGGGGGGCGCTTTTCCTCCTCTCCCTTCCCGCCCTCCTCCTCGGCCTCCTCGTCCTCCGGGCCCCCGCCGGCCTTCCCCCCTTGGGAAGGCCCCGGTATGACCCAAGGGCCTTTCCCCTCTACGCCGTGGGGAGTATCCTCCTCTTTCTGAACCTCTTCCTCGCCAACCTCCTCCCCTACCGCCTCCTGGAGTGGGGGTATGGCCCGGGGGAGGTGGGGTTGGTCTACCTGGCCTACCTCTTCGGCATCCCGGGTAGCGCCCTTTCCGGGGTCCTGGCCCGGCGGTTTGGGGCGGTGGCCACCTTCCGCCTGGCCTTCCTCCTGGTCCTCCTGGGGCTAGGCCTTCTCCTCCTGCCCCCGCCCCTTCTGGTCCTGGGCTTCGTCCTCCAGATGGCCGCCCTCTTCACCGCCCAGAGCCTGGCCTCGGGGGCGGCGGGGCGGAGGGGGGCGGGGGTGAGCGGGACCTACGTGGCGAGCTTCTACCTGGGGGGAACCCTGGCGGGCCTCCTTTACCCCTTCTTCCTCCACAGCTTCCCCCTGGCGGTGGGGGTGGGGATGGGCCTGGCGGTCTTGGCCTTCCTCCTCGCCCCGGTGCGCTAGATTGGCCCTATGGAGCTCCACGCCGCCGACCAGTACCTGGTGGCCGAGGCGGGAGTAGACCTCCTCGCCGTCCTCGAGGCCCTGAAGGGCACGGGCCTATACCCGCCTTTTCCCCCGGTGGAGCTCCCCGGGGGAGTAGGGGGGCTTGTGGCCCGAGGGGGCTTCGCCCAGAACTTCTTCTTCCCCGCCGAGGTCCTGGGCCTCACCTTCCGCACCCCCAAGGGCCGGGTGGTCCGGGCCGGAGGGGTGGTGGTGAAAAACGTCCAGGGATATGACCTGGTGCGCCCCTTTGTGGGAAGCTTCGGCCTCCTGGGGGAGGCCCTAGAGGTGGTCTTCCGCCTAAGGCCGGGGCAGGCCTCGCTTTTTCTCCGCCGCCCCTTTTCGGGGGAGTTTCCCGCCCTTTCCCCTTCCCCCCGCTTCCTCTTCGCCCTAAAGGAGGGGGAGGCCTGGTGGCTTTACGCCTACCACTTCGGCCCCGAGAAGGAGGTGGCCCGCTTCCACGAGGCCTTTGGCGGGGAGGAGGTGGGGCCGCTGGACCTCCGCCCCCTCTTCCCCCGGGGCATGGGGGTCGGGGAGGGCCCCCTAAAGGACCTCCGCTTCGCCTGGCGGGATGGGGGAAAAGCCCCGGAGGCCCCGGCCCTCTTCCAGAGGCTCGCCGCCTCCCTCTAAAGGCTTTCGGGGTATCCTCTAAGGGATGCGGGAGCTGGAAGAAGCCTTGGCCGCCATCCGCGAGGCAGAGGACCTCGAGGCCCTAAAAACCCTGAAAGCCCGCTACCTAGGCAAAAAAGGCCTCCTCACCGAGGCCATGAAGGCCCTCGCCCACCTGCCCTTGGAGGAGCGGAAAAAGCGGGGGCAGGAGCTCAACGCCCTCAAGGAAGCCCTGGAAAGGGCGCTGGAGGAACAGGCAAAGGCGCTAGAGGAAGCTGCCCTACGGGCAGCTTTGGAGCGGGAGAGGCTGGACGTCTCCTTGCCGGGGGTTAGGCTTTTCCCCGGGGGGCTCCACCCCATCACCCTGATGGAACGGGAGCTCGTGGGCATCTTCCAGGCCCTGGGCTACGAGGCGGTGGAGGGCCCCGAGGTGGAGAGCGAGCTCTTCAACTTTGACGCCCTGAACATCCCCGAGCACCACCCGGCGCGGGACATGTGGGACACCTTCTGGCTGGAAGGGGCCTACCGGGTGCCGGGCCCCCTGGGGGAAGAGGCGGAGGGGAGGCTTCTCCTCCGCACCCATACCTCCCCCATGCAGGTGCGCTACATGGTGGCCCACACCCCCCCCTTCCGCATCGTGGTGCCCGGGCGGGTCTTCCGCTTTGAGCAGACGGACGCCACCCACGAGGCGGTCTTCCACCAGCTGGAGGGGCTCGTGGTGGGGGAGGGCATCACCATGGCCCACCTGAAGGGGGCCATCCTAGAGCTCGCCCAGGCCCTTTTCGGCCCCGAGGCCCGGGTGCGGTTCCAGCCCGTCTACTTCCCCTTCGTGGAGCCGGGCGCCCAGTTCGCCATCTGGTGGCCGGAGGGGGAAAAGTGGCTGGAGCTCGGGGGGGCGGGGATGGTCCACCCCAAGGTCTTCCAGGCGGTGGACGCCTATCGGGAGCGCCTGGGCCTTCCCCCGGCCTACCAAGGGGTCACGGGCTTCGCCTTCGGGCTGGGCGTGGAGCGGCTCGCCATGCTCCGCTTCGGCATCCCGGACATCCGCTACTTCTTTGGGGGAAGGCTCAAGTTCCTGGAGCAGTTTAGGGGGGTTCTATGAGGGTGCCCTTCTCCTGGCTTAAAGAATACGTGCCCGAGCTGGAAAGCCCCGAGGTCCTGGAGGAGCGCCTGGCGGGCTTGGGGTTTGAAACGGACCGGATAGAGCGCATCTTCTCCGTCCCCCAGGGCGTGGTCTTCGCCCGGGTGCTGGAGGCGAGCCCCATCCCCGGCACGGGGCTCAAGCGCCTGGTGCTGGACGCGGGGAAGGTGGTGGAGGTGGTCTCGGGGGCGGAAAACGCCCGAGCGGGCATCGCCGTGGCCCTGGCCCTTCCCGGCACCGAGCTTGGAGGGATCAAGGTCGGCGAGAGGCGCATCCAAGGGGTGGTCTCCTTCGGCATGGCCCTCTCCCCCAAGGAGCTCGGGGTGGGGGAGTACGGCGGGGGGCTTTTGGCGTTCCCCTGGGAAGCCCTCCCCCCCGGCACCCCCTTGGCGGAGGCCTGGCCCGAGGAGGTGGTGTTGGACCTGGAGGTCACCCCCAACCGCCCCGACGCCCTGGGGCTTCTGGGCCTGGCCTACGATCTCCACGCCCTGGGCTATGCCCTGAAGGAGCCCGAGGCCCACCCAAAGGCCGAGGCGGTACCCCTTCCCTTTGGGCTTCGGGTGGAGGACCCGGAAGGCGCCCCCCACTTCACCCTGGGCTACGCCTTCGGGCTCCAGGTGGGCCCAAGCCCCCTATGGCTCCAAAGGGCCCTTTTCGCCGCGGGGATGCGGCCCATCAGCAACGTGGTGGACGTGACCAACTACGTGATGCTGGAAAGGGCCCAGCCCATGCACGCCTTTGACCTGCGCTTCCTGGGCGAGGGCATCCTGGTGCGGCGGGCAAGGCCCGGGGAAAGGCTTCGCACCCTGGACGGGGTGGAAAGGACCCTCCACCCCGAGGACCTCCTCATCGCCGGCTACCGGGGGGAGGAGAGCTTCCCCTTGGGCCTCGCCGGGGTCATGGGCGGGGCGGAAAGCGAGGTGCGGGAGGACACGGAGGCCATCGCCCTGGAGGTGGCCCAGTTTGACCCCGTTTCCATCCGCAAGACCGCCCGGCGCCACGGGCTTCGCACCGAGGCTAGCCACCGCTTTGAGCGGGGGGTGGACCCCATGGGGCAACTTCCCGCCCAAAGGCGGGCCCTAAGCCTCCTCCAGGCCTTGGCGGGGGCTCGGGTGGCAGAGGGCATCCTAGAGGCGGGCCAGCCCACCCCGCCCAAGCCTATCCCTTTCCGCCCGGACTACGCCAACCGCCTCCTCGGCACCGCCTACCCGGAAGCGGAGCAACTGGCCATCCTGAAACGCCTGGGCTGCCGGGTGGAGGGGGAAGGCCCCTACCGGGTGACGCCGCCAAGCCGCAGGCTGGACCTCACCTTGGAGGAGGACCTGGTGGAGGAGGTGGCCCGGATCCAGGGGTACGAAACCATCCCCCTTTCCCTCCCCGCCTTCTTCCCTGCCCCCGACAACCGGGGGGTGGGCAGGCCTTACCAAAGGGAGCGGCGCCTTAGGGAGCTTTTGGCAGGGCTCGGCTTCCAAGAGGTCTACACCTATAGCTTCTTTGACCCCGAGGAGGCTTCCCGCTTCCGCCTTCCCCCACCCCCTTTGCGGCTCCTAAACCCCTTGAGCCCGGAGAAGGCCGCCCTGCGCACCCACCTCTTCCCCGGTCTCCTCAAGGTCCTAAGGGAAAACCTGGCCCTGGACAAGCCGGAACGGGCCCTCCTCTTTGAGATGGGCCGGGTCTACGGGGTGGAAGGGGCTTTGGTGCGGGAGGAAACCCATCTGGCGGGCCTCCTCTTCGGCGAGGGGGTGGGGCTTCCCTTCGGGGAGAAGCTCTCGGGCTACCCCCTCCTCAAGGGCCTCCTGGAAGCCCTCTTCGCCCGGCTGGGCCTAAGGGCGGAGGTGGAGGCCCACCCCTACCCCTTCCTCCACCCCGGGGTCTCGGGCCGCCTCCGGGTGGAGGGAGAGGAGCGGGGCTTTTTGGGGGAGGTCCACCCCGAGGTGCTAAGGGAACTGGAGCTTCCCCGGGTGTGGGTCTTTGAGCTCCTCCTGCCCCTTCCGGAGAAGGCCTTCCGCTTCCAAGACCCCTCCCGCTACCCCCTGGCCCTGCGGGACCTGGCGGTGGTGGTGCCCGAGGCCACCCCTTACCTGGAGGTGGAGCGGGTCCTGCGGGAAGCGGCGGGGCCCTATTTGGAAAGCCTCGCCCTCTTTGACCTCTACCAAGGGCCGCCCCTCAAGGACGGCACCAAAAGCCTCGCCTTCCACCTCCGCTTCCGCCATCCCGAGCGCACCCTCACCGACCAAGAGGTGGACCAGGCCATGGCCCAGGCCTTCCGGGCGGTGCAGGAGCGGGGCTGGGAGATAAGGGGGTAGAATCTATCCATGCTCACCTGGGTGGACCTCCTGGCCCTCTTCAGCCTGGCCCTGGGCCTGGCCTTGGGCTTCCGGGCTGGGGTGGTCATGGGCTTTGTGGGGGCGGGCCTGGTGCTCTACGTGCTCCTCGCCCAACTGGGGCTTTCGGGGTGGGGGGTGGCCCTGGCCCTGGGCCTGGGGGCAGGGCTTTTGGGGAAAAGCCTCCCCCTGACCCGCCTTTCCCGGGGCCTCGAGGCCGCCCTGGGAACCCTTGGCGGCTTCCTCTTGGGCCTCTTCCTGGCCCTAAGCCTCTGGACGGGCTACCCCTGGGAAAGGACGGGGGCGGGGACCCTCCGCTACCCCGCCGCCACCCTCCCCACCCCCATCTACCAAGGGGTGGCGCAAAGCCCCTTCGCCCGGGAAGCCTTCCGCCTGGCCTGGAGCACCCCTTGGCTCCGCAAGGCCCTGGCCCTAGAGGGCCAGCACCCGGGAAAGGGAAAGTAGCGAGCGGTTGATGTCCTTGCGCCTTTCCACCGCCTCCTTGAGGGGGGTGAGCTCCACCTCCCCCTCCACCTCCCCCACCATGACCCCGCTCGTCCCGGCAGCCAAGGCCTCCACCGCCGCCGCCCCCAGGCGGCTCGCCAGGATCCGGTCCTTGGCCGTGGGGCTCCCGCCCCGCTGGATGTGGCCGAGGACCGTGACCCGGGCCTCCACGGCCACGTGCTCCTGGATGGCGGCGAGGAGCCCCGCCGCCCCCCCAGGGTAGGCCCCCTCGGCCACCACCACGATGGAACTGGTCTTGCCCCGCCGCTGGGACTCCAGAAGCCCCTCGGCGATGGCTTTGGGATCCACGGGTTCCTCGGGCACGGCGATGACCTCCGCCCCCCCCGCCAGGCCCACGTCCAAGGCGATGAAACCGGCGTTCCGGCCCATAACCTCTATGAAGAAGACGCGCTCGTGGCTGGCCGCGGTGTCGCGGATGCGGTCAATGGCCTCGAGGGCGGTGTTCACGGCGGTGTCAAAGCCGATGGTGTAGTCGGTGCCGTAGAGGTCGTTGTCAATGGTGCCCGGCACCCCCACCACGGGGATGCGGTGTTCCTCTATAAGCCGCATGGCCCCGCGGAACGTGCCATCCCCCCCGATGGCCACGAGGCCCTCAATCCCCGCCTCCAAAAGCTTCTTGGCCGCCTTGGCCCGGCCCTCGGGGGTGAGGAAGTCCTGGCTCCTGGCCGTGAGGAGGATGGTCCCTCCCCGCTGCAGGATGTTGGCCACGTCCCGCACCCCCAAGGGCACCATCTCCCCCAGGATCATCCCGGCGTAGCCCCGCCTTATGCCAATAACCTCAATCCCCAAGGCGTAGGCCTGCTGCACCACCGCCCGGATGGCGGCGTTCATGCCGGGGGCATCCCCCCCGCTGGTGAAAACCCCGATGCGCCTCATGCCTCCTCCACCTCCTCCATGGAAAGCCGGTAGGCCTCGTTCCGGGGCACCCCCCGCTCCCGAAGGGCCTGGAACAGGGCCTTCCCCTTAAGCCCCTCCGCCCGAAGCGCCCTCGCCAAGGCCTCTCCCGCAGGGGGCGGGCCCGCCTTGGGCCCGAGGACCAGCACGAACTCCCCCCTAGGCTCCCGGAAGCGCTCCAGGGCCTCCCTCAAGGTCCCCCGGAAGACCTCCTCGTGCACCTTGGAAAGCTCCCGGGCCACGGCCACGGGGTGCTCGGGGCCATAGACCGCCAGGAGGTCCTCGAGGGTTTGGGCCAGGCGATGGGGGCTCTCGTAAAGCACCGCCGTCCTCCCCTCCCTGGCCAAGGCGAGAAGCCTTTCCTTGCGCTCCCTCCCCGCCTTGGGCAGAAAGCCCTCAAAGGTGAAGCGGTGGGTGGGCAGGCCCGAGGCCACCAGGGCGGGGATGAGGGCGGTGGGCCCGGGAAGCGCTTCCACCCGCCAGCCCCATTCTAAGGCCAGGCGCACCAACTCCGCCCCGGGGTCGGAGATGCCCGGGGTGCCGGCGTCCGTGGCGTAGGCCACGTAGGTGTAGGGGGAAAGGAGGTCCTTGGCCCTCTTTAGGGTGTGCTGGTCCAGCCGCAGGGTGGGGGTGGGGATGCCGTAATGGCGGAGGAGGATACCCGTGCGCCGGGTGTCCTCGCAGGCCACCACCTCCGCCTCCATCAGTACCCTTAAGGCCCTTAAGGTGATGTCCTCCAGGTTGCCGATGGGGGTGGGGACGAGGACGAGGCGCACGCTAGAGGAGGATGGGCCTAAGGACCGCTATGGCCTGGCGGAAGGGAAACTCGTAGACGGAACCCGAGGGGAGGGTGAACTCCAAGAGGTCCTGGGCCCCGGGGAAAACCACCCGCCGTAGGGCCAAGACGCCCTGGTCGCTATCCACGTGGGCCGTGAGGTAGTCGGGCTCCAGGTTGGGCTCGTCCTCGGCTTCCTTCGGGGGTTCCTCCCCCGTCCCTTCCTCCAGGCGGCGAAGGGCTTCCCCAAGCGCCACCTTGGGCACGCGCACCGCTTCCTCCAAGGTGCCATCGGAAAAGACCAAGACCGCCTCCTCCCCTTCCCCGTAGGCGGAAAGGCCCCAAAGGGGCTCCCTCTCCTCCTCCGGAACCTCCACCACCTCCAGGGTACCGTCGGAAAGGAGGCGCAGGACGGCCCCGCAGGCTTCGCAGTCCAAAAGATCCCCCGCCTCGTACCCCTCCAGGTCCAGCGCTTCCCCGCACACCGGGCAGACCATAAACCCCTCCTAGGGCCATTCTACGCCGCAAAAAGCCCGGCCTAGAGGCCGGGCGGGGAAGGCCCCAAGGTGGCCTACTTCCCGTAGCGGGCGATGCAGGCCTTGACTTCCTCCAAGGCGGCGGCCCGGTCCCGCCAGCCCGTGACCCTGACCCACTTGCCCTTCTTGGCCTCCAGGGCCTTGTAGGTTTCAAAGAAGTGCTGGATCTCCTGCTTCACGCCCTCGGGGACGTCGGCGATGTCCTGGATATGGTCCAGCCGCTGGTCCTCCGCCACCACCCCGATGATCTTGGCGTCCCCGCCCTTCTCGTCCTCCATGAGGAGGAGGCCCACCACCCGCACCTCCACCACCACCCCGGGCAGGAGGGGGTAGGTGGAGAGGACGAGGCCGTCCAAGGGGTCCCCGTCCTCGGCCAAGGTGGAGGGGATGAAACCGTAGTCTCCGGGGTAGAACTGGGCGCCCGGCAGGACCCGGTCCAGCTTGATCACCCCGAGCCCGGGGTCGTACTCGTACTTGTTCCCAGAGCCCCGGGGAACCTCAATGACCATGTTCACCACTTCCGGCGCCTTCTCGCCCACGGGGAGGGTCTTCAGGTTCGCCATAGCCCCCCCATTATACGAGGGCCTCGGGGAAATCCCCCACCAAGGCATCCACCCCCCAGCGGGCCAGAGCCTCGGCCTGGGACCGCTCGTTCACCGTCCAGGCCAGGAGGCGGTAGCGCCCCTTGAGCGACCTTACCCTCTCCTCGGTGAGGAGGGAGGCCTCGGGGTGGAGCCATTCCACGCCGAGGCAAGGGGCCAGGGCCTCCGCCTCCTCCCGCTCATAAAGGAGGCCCAAGGGGCGCACCCCGAGGCGCCTTAAGCGCACCAGGGCCAAGGGGTCAAAGGAGCTCACCCAAAGCTTCCCTGAGGGGTAGCGGGCGAGGAGCCTGGCCAAGGCCTCCTCCCGGCCGTCGGTTTCCGGGGGAAGGCTTTTGAGCTCCACGTTGATCCAGGCCCCAGGAAACGCCTGCAGGACCTCCTCGAGGGTGGGTATGTAAGCGGGAAGCTCCCGCCGGCTCTGTTGGGCCAAGGGAACCCCGTCCAGGGTGAAGTCGTGGTGGACCACCAGAACCCCGTCCCGGGTGAACTGGACGTCCAGCTCAAACCCGTCCAGCCCCGCCTCCAAGGCCTTCCGGAAGGCCTCCAGGGTGTTCTCCCGGGCAAGGTGGGGGGCGCCGCGGTGGCCCAAGCGCAAGGGCACGGGGGAAGTATACAATGGGGCCATGGGCAAGTATGAAGAGGCCTTTTCCCGCCTGGGAGAAAGGGCCCTGGCCCGCCTCGAGGGGCCAGGCGGTTTCCTGGCGGTCACCGAAACGCACCTGGTCTTCGTGGACGAAGGGGGCGTGCAGCGCGTGGAACTCGCCCGCATCCGGCGGGTGGGCCGGGGGGAGGAGGGCACCCTTTGGGTGCAGGGGGAGGAGGCCTCCCTGCAGATCCCCTTGAAGGCCTTCCCCCTGGAGGAGCTCAAGGCCTTCTTGGAAGGGCTCAAGCCCCACGTGGCCCGGGCCCGCAGGGCCACGAGCACCCCACCCCCGGCGCCGCCCAAACCCCCGGAGCCCAGCACCCCCCCTGCCCCCCCAAAGCCCGCCCTTTGGGAGGAGGATACGCCCCCCAAGCGGGCCTCCGTGGAACTGGCCCCGGAACCCGAGCCGCCCCAAGGAGAGCCCGCCCCGGAACCCCCCAAGGAGGCCCCCCCTTTGGCAGCGCCCCGGGGGCGGAGCGCCCCTTTGGCCTTACCCCTCCGGGTCCTCGCCCTCCTCACCCTGGGCTACACCGTGGCCTTCGTGGCCCTGAACCCCGGGGCCGACCCCTGGGCCTTGGCCGGGGTGGTGCTCGGGGGGCTCGGCCTCGCCTTGACGGAGTGGTTCTTGGCTACCTCCTGGCGGTAGCCCTCTTGGCCCTCCTCAGCCTCTGGCCCAAGGTGGCCCCAAGCCCCAAGGCGGTGCGGGTGGAAACCTATGTCCAGGCCGCCTTCACCCCGCCACCGCCTGAGCCGGTGAGCCTGAACCAGGCGAGCCTCGAGGCGCTGGAGGCCCTCCCCGGCGTGGGCCCGGTCCTGGCCCGGCGCATTCTGGAGGGGAGGCCGTACGAGCGGGTGGAAGACCTTCTCAAGGTGAAGGGCATCGGCCCCGCCACCCTAGAGAAGCTCCGGCCGTATGTCCGCCCCTAGGGGAGGCCTGGGCTTAGGGCTTGGCCTAGGGGGCGTCCTGGGGGCGCTAGGGCTTCTCCACCCTTGGGCCCTCCTCCTCGCCCTGCCCCTTCTCCCCCTCTTCCGCCTGCCCCTGGCGGCCGGGCTCGCCCTGGTGCTCCTGCGCGGGTTCCTCTTCCCCCTCCCCGAGCCCCCCTATGGGAAGAGGCTTGAGGGGGTCTTTGCCGTGCGGGGCGGGTTTACCTCCGCCGAGGGGTACCGCCTTTACGTGCGCCACTACCCGCCCCTTCCCGACGGGGTTTACCGCCTCGTTGGGTACATCGCCCCGCCCGAAACCAGGCGCAACCCCGGGGGGTTTGACCAAGGGACCTGGCTCCGCTCCTTGGGGGTACGGGGGGTGTTTCACGTGGAACAGAAGGAGGCGCTAGCCCCTTTGCCCGACCCCCGGGAGGCCTGGCGAAGGCGGCTCGTCCAGGGGCTCTCCCCGCCCGTGGCGGAGCTCACCGAGGGCCTCGTCCTGGGGGACAAGGAGGGCCTCGAGGCGGCCTACGCCTGGTTTCAGAAAGCAGGCCTCGCCCACCTCCTCGCCCTTTCGGGCCTCCACGTGGGCTTTTTGCTGGGGGCGGTCCTCGTCCTCCCTTTAGGGCGGTGGCGCTACCTCCTGGCCCTTCTCCTCCTGCCCTTTTACCTATGGCTTGCCGGGCCAAGCCCCTCCCTGGTGCGGGCAAGCCTCATGGCGGGGCTCTCCCTCCTAGGGCTTTTCCTGGGCCTGGGAACGGCCGGGGTGCTCCAGGCCCTGGGCCTCGCCCTCTTCCTCCAGCTCCTCCTCGCTCCCCACGCCCTTCTAAGCCTAGGCCTGCAGCTCTCCTACCTAGCGGTCCTGGGCTTGGCCCTCGTCCTCCCTGCCCTAGAACGGCCTTCAGGGCTTCGAGGCTACGTGGCCAGCGCCCTGGCGGCCACCCTGGCCGCCCAAGCCCTCCTCGTCCCCCTCCTCCTCCACCGCTTCGGCTTCCTGCCCCTCCTCTCGCCCCTCACCAACCTCCTCGCCCTCCCCCTGGTGGCCCTCCTGGTCCCCTTGGGGTTTCTCAAGCTCTTCCTGGGGGGGCTCCTCGCCCCCCTAGCGGAACCCTTGGGGCAAGCCCTCTTGGGCCTCGCCCAGATGGGCGCCAAGGGGCCCCTCTTGAGATGGGGGGAGATCTCCCCTTTGGGCTTCGCCCTCTACTACCTGGGGCTCCTTCCCCTCCTCGCCGCCCTTCACCGCAAGATTCCCTGGCGCAAGGCCCTCCTCCTCACCTCCCTCCCCATCCTCGCCAGCCTCCTCGCCGCCTGGCCCAAACCCCTGGACCTCCACCTCCTGGACGTGGGCCAGGGGGACGCCCTCCTCGCCCGCATGGGCGGGGCGGAGGTCTTGGTGGACGGTGGGCGGAGCGAGCAGGCGGAAAAGCTCCTAAGGGCCCTCCGCGCCCTGGGGATAGAGGACCTAGAGCTTCTCGTGGCCACCCATCCCGACGCCGACCACGCGGGGAGCCTGCCCCAGGTGGTGGCCGAGCTTCCCATAGGCCTCGCCCTCCTCTCCCCCGCCTTCCCCCAGGACCACCCCCTGGTCCAGGCCCTAAAGGCCAAGGGTGTGCCCACCCTCTATCCAGGAGCGGGAAGCCGCTTCCGGGTGGGGAAGGGGGAGGTGCGGGTCCTCTGGCCCGCCCGCCTGAGCCGTGACGAAAACCGGGATGGCCTCGCCCTCCTCCTGGACTTTGGCCGAGGCCAGGCCCTCCTCCTCGCCGATCTCCCCGTGGAGGTGGAAAGGGCCCTCGAGGTAGGCCCGGTGGACGTCCTTAAGGTGAGCCACCACGGCTCCCGCACGGGCACCTCCGAAACCCTGGTTTCCCAGGCCAAGCCCAAGGTCGCCTTGATCGGCGTGGGCAACAACCCTTTCGGCCACCCCCATCCGGAGGTCGTAAAGCGGCTTGAGGGGCGCGGGGTCCAGGTCTTCCGCACCGACCGGGATGGGGCCGTGCGGGTCCTTTTCGGCTACGCCTGGTAGCCAAGCCGTTCCAAAAGGGCGGCGAGCTCCTCCGGGGAGCGGTAGTGGATCACCACCCTGCCCCGCTTCCCCCCCACCACCCGCACGGGCAGGCCCAGGTGCCGGGAAAGCTCCAAGGCCAAGGGGGAAGGCTCGGGGGCTTTCCGCTCCCGGGAAAGCCGGTCGCGCAAGGCCTCTGCCTGGCGCACGGAAAGCCCCTTCGCCAAAATCTCCTTGAGCCCCCAAAGCCGGTCCTCGGGCTCCAGCATGAGGAGGGCCCGGGCGTGGCCTGCGGTGATCCGCCCATCCTCCAAAGCCGCCAGGACCTCCTCGGGCAGCTGCAGAAGCCTAAGGGCGTTGGCCACCGTGGAACGCGCCTTCCCCACCCGCTTGGCCACCTCCTCCTGGGTGAGGCCCATGCCCAAAAGGGCCTGGTAACCCCGGGCCTCCTCGAGGGGAGTGAGGTCCTCCCGCTGCAGGTTTTCCACCAGGGCGAGCTCCAGGGCCTCTTGGTCCGTGAGGTCCCGCACCAGGGCGGGCACCTCGGTGAGCCCCGCTAGGATGGCCGCCCGGTACCGCCTCTCCCCGGCCACGAGCTCGTACCCGTCCCCCTTGGGCCGCACCACGAGGGGCTGGAGAAGGCCCTTTTCCCGGATGGAGGCGGCCAGCTCCGCTAGGCTCTCCTCGGAGAAGCGGCGCCGGGGCTGTTGGGGGTTGGGACGGATGGCGGTGAGGGGAAGGCGCACGGCGCTTCCTGAGGATTTGGGCAGGAGGGCCTCGAGGCCCTTCCCTAGGCCGCTAGCCTTCTTGGACACGGGCGATCACCTCCTCGGCCAGGCGGCGGTAGGCGTGGGCCCCGGGGGAGGTGGGGGCGTGCTGGGCGATGGTTCGGCCAAAGCTGGGGGCTTCCGCCAGGCGCACGTTGCGGGGGACCACCGTCCAGAACACCTTCTCCCCGAAATGGGCCCGGAGCTGGGCCTCCACCTGCTGGGAAAGCAGGGTGCGACCATCGTACATGGTGACGAGGATGCCCAATAGCCGCAAGGAAGGGTTGAGGCGGCTCCGTACCTCGTCCAAGGTGGCGAGAAGCCCCGCCACCCCCTCCAAGGCGTAGTACTCCGCCTGCACCGGCACCACCACCCCTTCCGCCGCCGCCAGGGCGTTCAGGGTAATGGGGGAGAGGCTTGGGGGAACGTCCAGCAGGGTGAACTCATAAGCCTGGTCCTCCAGGACCTCCCTAAGGGCCGTGGGCGCCTCGGCCAGCTCCACCGTGGCCCCCACCAGCTCGGGGGTAGCGGGAAGGAGGTGGAAACCGTCTACCTCCCTCACCAATCCCGGCAACGCTTCGCCCTGGAGGAGGTGGTAAACGCCCCGCTCCGCCCGCACCCCAAGGCCGCTGGTGGCGTTGCCCTGGGGATCCAGGTCCACGAGGAGGACCCGCTTCCCCATGCGGGCCAGGTAGGCGGCCAGGTTGATGGCGGTGGTGGTCTTCCCCACACCCCCCTTCTGGTTGACCAAGGCGATCCGCCGCACCTTGGTCTTTAGCATAAGGGATGTTTCTCGGGAAGGCCGGGACGCCTAGGGTAGCGGGGCGGGGTGGGGGCCTCCTTCTGGAGGACCACCAGGTACCGTTCCTCCCCTTCAGGGAGGGTGAGACGCCGCACCTCCCCCATGCGCCCGCCCAAGGAGGGGAGGGCGTTGGGCAAAGGGACGAGCTCCTCCGCCACCTTCGGCCCCTTCTGAGCCACCATGACCCCCCCCAAGGCGAGGAAGGGGAGGCCCAGTTCCGCCAGCACGCACATGGGGGCCACGGCCCGGGCCACCACCCGGTGGTAAGCCTCCCGGTGCGCCGGTTCGTGGGCCAAGACCTCGGCCCTTCCCCAAAGGGCCTTGGCCCCCTTTAGCCCTAGGGCGGCCACCGCCTCCGCCACGAAGTCCACCTTCTTCTTGGTGGCGTCCAGAAGGGTCACCTCCAACTCCGGGCGCACGATCTTCAGGGGCAGGCCGGGAAACCCCGCCCCCGTGCCCAAGTCCAGGACCCTTAAGGGCCCTTCCCAAAGGGGCAGGGCGAGGAGGGTGAGGGAGTCCAGGAAGTGCTTCACCACCACTTCCCTTTCCGTGCGCAAGGCGGTGAGGTTCGCCCGGCGGTTCCCCTCCACCAAAAGGTCGTAAAGAAGGGAGAAGGCAGGCACGTGGGGGCTTAGGTCCAGGCCCAAGGCCCCTCCCCCCTCCAGGAGGAGCCGGACGCCCTCTGGGCTCAGCCCCACGACCCACCCTCCTGTTTCACGGGAAACATCAGGCGAGCCTCCGCAGGTGGACGAGGAGGGCCGTGAGGTCGGAATCGCGAATGCCGGGAACCCGTGCCGCCTCGGCCACGGTACGGGGGCGGAGGCGGGAAAGCTTCTCCACCGCCTCCCGGGAAAGGCCGGGAACCTTGGGGAAGTCCAGGCCCTCGGGGATGGGGTGGGCCTCGAGGTCCCGCATCTTCTCCCTGAGCCTCTCCTGCCGCTCAATATACCCGGCGTACTTGGCCCGCACCTCCACCTGGTAGGCCTCCTCCGGCGCGAGGGGCGAAGGGGGTGGGAAGCGTTCCAAAAGGGCCTCGTAGGTGTTCTCCGGACGCCTAAGCCACTGGAGGCCGCTCACCCCCTCTATCCGCAAGGCCTCTAGGCGCCTTAGCTCCTCCGCCACCCGCCGGTACTTGGCCTCCACCCGGGCGAGGTCCTCCTTGGACCTCAGGCCCCAGGCCACCGCCAAGGGGATAAGGCGCTCGTCGGCGTTGTCCGCCCGGCAGAGGAGGCGGAGCTCCACCCGGGAGGTCATCATCCGGTAGGGCTCGTCCGTGCCCCGGCCCACCAGGTCGTCCACCAGGACGCCGATGTAGCCGCTTTCCCGGGGGAGGTGCACCTCGGGCAGGCCCAGGGCGTACCGGGCGGCGTTGAGCCCCGCCAAGAGGCCCTGGGCCGCCGCCTCCTCGTAGCCCGAGGTGCCGTTCACCTGGCCGGCGGCGAAAAGCCCGGGAAGGAAGCGGGACTGGAGGCCCCGGGTAAGCTCCGTGGGGTCCAGGCTATCGTACTCCACGGCGTAGGCGTACCGCTGGATCACCGCCCGCTCAAACCCGGGAAGGCTTCGCACCATCTCCTCCTGCAGCTCGGGGGGGAGGCTCGAGGAAAACCCCTGCAGGTAAACCTCGCTGGTGGCGAGGCCATCGGGCTCCACGAAGAGGAGGTGGCTTTCCTTGTCGGCAAAGCGCACCACCTTGTCCTCAATGGAGGGGCAGTACCTTGGGCCGATTCCCACGATGTCCCCGGCGTAGAGGGGGGAGAGGTGGAGGTTTTCCCGGATAAGCCGGTGGGTCCTCTCCGTGGTGCGGGTCTGCCAGGTGGGTAGCTTTGCGGCAAAAGGCCCAGGGTTTCCCGTGAAACTCCCGGGCGGCACCTCGGGGGGCACCACCTCCAGGCGCTCAAAGTCCACGGAGTCCGCCCGGATCCTGGGGGGTGTCCCCGTCTTGAAGCGGCGGAGGGTGTGGCCCACGGCCTTTAGGCTTTGGGAGAGGAACCGGGCCGGGGGCTCGCCCTGCCTGCCCGCAGGCCGGGAACGCCGCCCGTACCAGACCACCCCGCCCAGGAAGGTACCCCCCGCCACCACCACCGCCTTGGCGGGGATGCCCCGGCCGTCCACGGTGCGCACCCCAAGAAGCTTTCCCCCCTCCACCCACAGGGCCGCCACCTCCCCCCTAAGGACCTCTATGGGCCTTTCGGCCAGGATCTCCTGGGCCTTTAGGGCATAGAGGTCCCGGTCCACCTGGACCCTAAGGCTTTGCACCGCAGGCCCCTTGGAGCGGTTGAGCATGCGGGTGTGGATGGCCGTGGCGTCCGCCGCCCGGCCCATAAGCCCTCCCAGGGCCACCACCTCCGCCACCAGCTGGCTCTTGCCCGGCCCTCCCACGGCGGGGTTGCAGGGCATGGTGCCGATGCGCTCCGGGTTCACGGTGACCAGGGCTACCCGTACCCCCAAGGCCGCCGCGGCCCAGGCGGCCTCGAGGCCGGCGTGCCCTCCACCCACCACCACCACGTCGTACCCCATCCCGCCCTCCACTTTAGCCCAAGGCCTGCCGTAGAATGTTCCCTCGGAACGCTGGGGGGTAGCCTTGACCCACGAAGCCGTTTGGCAACACGTCCTGGAACACATCCGCCGCAACATCACCGAGGTGGAGTACCACACCTGGTTTGAGCGGATCCGCCCCTTGGGCATCCGGGACGGGGTCTTGGAACTGGCGGTACCCACCTCCTTCGCCCTGGACTGGATCCGGCGGCATTACGCCGAGCTCATCCAGGAAAGCCTGAGCCTCCTGGGGGCCCAGGCCCCTCGGTTTGAGCTCAAGGTGGTTCCGGGTACCCCGGTGCAGGAGGACATCTTCCAGGCCGCCCCCTCCCCCGAACCCGCCCAACCCAGGCTAAACCCCAAGTACACCTTTGAGAACTTCGTGGTGGGGCCCAACAACTCCATGGCCCATGCGGCGGCGGTGGCCGTGGCCGAGTCCCCCGGGCGGGCCTACAACCCCCTTTTCATCTACGGGGGCGTGGGCCTGGGGAAGACCCACCTGATGCACGCCGTGGGCCATTCCGTGGCCAAGCGCTTCCCCCACCTAAAAATTGAATACGTTTCCACAGAAACCTTCACCAATGAACTCATCAACGCCATCCGCGAGGACCGGATGACGGAGTTCCGGGAGCGCTACCGCTCCGTGGACCTCCTTTTGGTGGACGATATCCAGTTCATCGCCGGCAAAGAGCGCACCCAGGAGGAGTTCTTCCACACCTTCAACGCCCTTTACGAAGCCCACAAGCAGATCATCCTCTCCTCCGACCGCCCGCCCAAGGACATCCTCACCCTCGAGGCCCGCCTGCGGAGCCGGTTTGAGTGGGGCCTCATCACGGACATCCAACCCCCCGACCTGGAAACCCGCATCGCCATCCTGAAGATGAACGCCGAGCAACGGGGCCTAAGGGTGAGCGAGGAGGTCTTGGAGTACATCGCCCGCCAGGTGACCTCCAACATCCGGGAACTGGAAGGGGCCCTCATGCGGGCCATCGCCTACGCCTCCCTGAACGGGGTGGAGCTCACCCGGGCCGTGGCCGCCAAGGCCCTTTCCGAGATCTTCGCCCCCCGGGAGGTGGAGGTGGACCCCCAGGAGATCGTGCGCAAGGTGGCGGAGCACTTCGCCCTCCGCCCCGAAGACCTCGTGGGGGGTGGCAGGCGGAAGGAGGTGGTCCTCCCGCGGCAAATCGCCATGTACTTGGTGCGGGAGCTTACCCGCTCCTCCCTGCCGGAAATCGGTCAACTTTTCGGCGGCCGGGACCACACCACCGTCCTCTACGCCATCCAGAAGATCCAGGAGCTTTCGGAGAGCGACCGGGAAGTACAAAGCCTCCTCCGGCGGCTTAAGGAGACCCTGGTATGACCCCTGTGGATAACCTGTGGATAAACCTGTGGATAACCGGGCTTTTCCTGTGGATAACCTTGTGGACAACCTGTGGAAAACTAAGGCCCTTCCGGAGCCTGTGGATAACTGCCCAGTTATCCACACCTTATCCACAGGCCAAGGCCAGTTATCCACAAGAGTTATCCACAAGCCCTTTGCCGTGCAGGACGGGGTTTTTGCCCCCTTATCCACATATCCACAGGCCCTACTACTACGGCTACTATCTTTTAAGATCTTTAAAAAAAGAAAACCGTAGTAACAGAAAAAGGAGGAACGGATAATGCGCGTAATCCTTCCCAAAAACCTGTTGGCCGAACGCCTCTCTTTCCTGGAGAGGGTCATCCCCTCGCGGAGCTCCAACCCCCTTTTCACCTACCTGGGCCTCGCCCTAGGCCAAGATGCCCTGGTGCTTTTTGGAAGCAACGGGGAGGTGGACCTCGAGGCCGGCCTCCCGGCCGAAGTCCAAGGCGAAGGGCGTTACCTGGTACCGGCGCAGCCCTTTTTCCAGCTGGTGCGGAGCCTTCCTGGGGAGCAGGTGGAGCTAGTCTTGGGCGGTGACCTGGAGCTCGTTTCCGGCGCCTTTCGTACCCGGCTCGCCCTGGCCCCCACGGAGGGGTACCCCGAGCTCTCCTTCCCCGAGCCTCACCCCTCCGAAACCTACCCTTGGCAGACCACCTTGCCGGTGGAAGACCTTCTCCGGGCCCTTACCCACGTGCGCTACGCCGCCAGCCACGAGGAGTACCGGGCCATTTTCCGCGGGGTGCAGCTGGAGTTTTCCGAGGGTGGCATGCGGAGCGTGGCCTCAGACGGCTACCGTCTGGCCCTCTACCAGCTGGAAAGGCCCCAGCCCTTCCAGAAGAAGGCCGTGGTCCCCGCCCGCAGCGTGGACGAGGTGGCCCGGGTCCTCAAAGGGGTAGGGGCGGGGGAGGTGGTCCTGGCCCTGGGCCCAGGCACCCTGGGCTTGGCGGTGCGGGAAGGGGAGGGGTGGGTGCGCCTAGCGGTGAGGCTCATGGAGGGGGAGTTCCCCGATTACGAGCGGGTCATCCCCAAGGAGTTTCCCCTAAAGGCCACCCTGGAGGCCGAGGCCTTCCGCGAGGCCTTGCGGCGGGTAAGCGTCCTGGCTGACAGGCAGAACCACCGGGTGGACCTCTTCTTCCAGGAGGGGCGGGTTCTCCTGTCGGCGGAAGGGGACTACGGCAAGGGCCAGGAGGAGCTTCCCGTGGCCTTGGAGGGAACGCCCCTCGCCGTGGCCTACAACGCCCGCTACCTCCTGGAGGCCTTGGGGCCCATCTCGGGCCAGGCCGCCCTCTGGCTTTCCGGGCCCACAAGCCCGAGCCTAATCCGCCCGGCGGAGGAGGGCCTAGGCTACCAGGCGGTGGTGGTCCCCTTGAGGGTGTAAGCTAAGGGCCAAGGGGGCGTGAAGCGCTTCCACGCCGCAGGAGGAGACCCATGACCACGATCGTGAGCGTAAAGGCACGGGAAGTCTTGGACTCCAGGGGCTTTCCCACGGTGGAGGCCGAGGTGGAGCTGGAGGGAGGTGCCCGGGGGCGGGCCATGGTGCCCTCTGGGGCTTCCACGGGTACCCACGAGGCCTTAGAGCTTCGGGACGGAGGTAGGCGCTACCTGGGCAAGGGAGTGCGCCGGGCAGTGGAAAACATCCTGGAGCGTATTGCCCCCGAGCTCATAGGCCGGGACGCCTTGGACCAGGAGGGGGTGGACCGGGCCATGCTGGAGCTGGACGGCACCCCCAACAAGGCCAACCTGGGGGCAAACGCCATCCTGGCCGTTTCCCTGGCCACCGCCAGGGCCGCGGCGGAGGCTTTGGGGCTTTCCCTTTACCGCTATTTGGGTGGGATTCAGGGGGTGGTCCTGCCGGTGCCCCTGATGAACGTGATCAACGGGGGAAAGCATGCGGACAACCGCCTGGACTTCCAGGAGTTCATGCTGGTCCCCGCTGGGGCGGAAAGCTTTGCGGAAGCCTTGCGGATCGGTTCGGAGGTCTTCCACACCCTCAAGGGGGTCTTGCGGGAGCGGGGCTACAGCACCAACGTGGGGGATGAAGGGGGCTTTGCCCCCGACCTCAAGCGCAACGAGGAGGCGGTGGAGCTGCTCCTCCTCGCCATTGAGCGGACGGGGTACACCCCGGGGGAGGAGGTGTCCTTAGCCCTGGACCCAGCTGCGAGCGAGTTCTACCGGGACGGCAAGTACCACCTGGAAGGGGAGGGAAAGGTCCTTACCTCCGAGGAGATGGTGGCCTTCTGGGCCTCTTGGGTGGAGAAGTACCCCATCCGCTCCATTGAGGACGGCCTGGCGGAGGACGACTGGGAGGGGTGGCGGCTTCTTACGGAAACCTTGGGCAACCGGGTGCAGCTCGTGGGGGATGACCTCTTCGTCACCAACCCTGAGCGCTTGCGCCAGGGCATTGAGCGGGGGGTGGCCAACGCCATCCTGGTCAAGGTGAACCAGATTGGTACGCTCTCTGAGACCCTCGAGGCCATCCGCCTGGCCCAGCGCTCCGGCTACCGGGCGGTGATCAGCCACCGTTCGGGAGAAACCGAGGACAGCTTCATCGCCGACCTGGCGGTGGCGGTGAACGCTGGCCAGATCAAGACGGGCTCCCTTTCCCGCTCCGACCGCCTTGCCAAGTACAACCAGCTTCTGCGCATTGAGGAGGAGTTGGGTAAGGCGGCGCGTTTCCCCGGCTATGGCGCCTTTTAAGCGCACCAAGATCGTGGCCACCTTGGGGCCTGCCTCCAGCACCAAGGAGGTAATCCGGGCCCTGGCGGAGGCGGGGGTGGACGTCTTCCGCTTGAACTTCAGCCACGGCACCCCGGAGGACCACAAGAAGCGGGTGGCCCTGGTGCGGGAGGTGGAGGAGGAGCTGGGCAAGACCCTGGCCATCCTCCAGGACCTCCAAGGCCCCAAGATCCGTGTGGGCCGCTTCAAGGAAGGGCGGGTGGAGCTCAAGCCGGGCCAAGCCTTTATCCTCACGCGGAAGCCCGTGGAGGGGGACGAGACCCAGGTTTCCATCAGCTACCGTGGCCTTCCCGAGGACGTGGTTCCTGGACAGGTCCTCCTCTTGGACGACGGCCGGATCCGCCTTCGGGTGGAAAGGGTGGTGGGGGACGAGATCCACACCGTGGTGGAGGTGGGGGGAGTCCTCTCCGACCACAAGGGCATTAACGTTCCCGGGGCCGACCTTTCCATCCCCGCCCTCTCCGAGAAGGACATCCAGGACCTGGCCCTGGGGGCGGAACTTGGGGTGGACTGGGTGGCGGTCTCCTTTGTGCGCACCCGGGACGACCTCCTCCTGGCCCGGCACTACCTTTCCCGTTACGGCTCCCGGGCCAAGCTCATGGCCAAGGTGGAGAAGCCCTCCGCCGTGCACCGGTTTGAGGAGATCCTGGAAGAGGCGGACGGCATCATGGTGGCCCGGGGGGACCTGGGGGTGGAGATGCCCTTAGAGGAGGTTCCCATCGTGCAAAAGCGGCTCATCCTGAGGTGCATCGCCGCCGGGAAGCCCGTGATCACCGCCACCCAGATGCTGGAGTCCATGGTGCAGAACCCAAGCCCCACCCGGGCCGAAGCCTCGGATGTGGCCAACGCCATCTTTGACGGCTCGGACGCGGTGATGCTCTCCGCCGAGACCGCCGCCGGGGCCTATCCCGTGGAGGCGGTGGCCATGATGGCCCGCATCGCCAGGGCGGTGGAGGCCTCCCCGGAGTTTTTGCAGAAACTCAACGTCTTGCGCCCCGCGCCCACCCCCACCACCCAAGACGCCATTGCCCAGGCGGCGGACGACATCGTGGAGGCGGTGGGGGCGCGGGCCATCGTGGTCTTCACCGCCACCGGGGGCTCGGCCCGGCGTGTGGCCCGCACCCGGCCCCAGGTGCCCATCCTGGCCCTTACCCCGAGCCCCGAGGTGAGGCGGCAGCTGGCCCTGGTGTGGGGCGTCCTGCCCCACCTGGCCCCGGACCCCCAGGACACGGACGACATGGTGCGGATTGCCCTTAGGGAGGTAAAGGCCCTGGGCCTGGCCCAGGTGGGGGAGCGGGTGGTCATCGCCGCCGGGGTGCCCTTCGGGGTGCGGGGAACCACCAACCTGATCCGGGTAGAAAGGGTGAGCTAAAAGGGCCCGGGGCCTAAAGGCCCCGGGGGGAGGGAGTACACCGGTCTACTTGACCGGGGGACGGGACTTGAGCACCTCCTGCGGGGAGAGGGGTTTGGCCCTTTGGGCCTTTACCTCCTGGGCGGTGATGGGCTTGGCCTTGGATTTGGCGAAGGTGGCCAGGACGTGGTTTAAGAGGTTGGCCACCTCCTCGTCCTTAAGCTGCCGGAAGGGGGGCATGACCCCGTTATAGGTCTTGCCCTCTACGGTGAGGGGGCCCTGGAGGCCATAGAGGACCACCCGGATGAGGTACTCCCGGCCCCCCTTGGCCTGGACCACCTTGTCCAGGTGGGTGAGGGGCGGGAAGGCCCCGGGGATGCCCTGGCCCGTGGCCTGGTGGCAGCTTTGGCAGTTGGCTGAGTACAGCTTGGCCCCAGGGCTTTGCCCGAGGGCGAAGAGGCCGGCGAGGAAAATAAAGGGCAAAAGGCGCCGCATGGCTCCAGGATAGGAGGACTGCGCCGGTCTACGCCAGGGGCATTTGTCCCCAGGTTCTGGGAATGTAGGCGCAACGGGGATCGGATTCCAGATAGTCCCCGGTCTCCGCATAGGCCCGGGCCCGGCTACCCCCGCAAAGCTCCCGGTACTCGCAAACCCCGCATTTTCCCTTGAGGAGGGCTTTGTTGCGCAGGGACTGGAAGATGGGGCTTTCGCGGTAGATTTGCAAGAGGGGCGTTTCCCGCACGTTTCCGGCGGAAAGGGGAAGAAAGCCCGAGGGGTAGACCTCCCCGTTGGCGGCCACGAAGACGAAGCCGAAGCCATCGGAAACGTGGACACCCCGCCCCTCGCCCACCAGGGCGCCGTCTTGCCCGCCCTCCCTTTGGCGGCGTTCCAGAACGATGCGGCGGAACATGGGGCCTTCCGTGGTGCGCACCTGGAAGGGGTGGCGGCGGGAGAGCTCGTAAAGGAGGTGCATCACCTCCTCGTACCCCTCGGGGGAGAGTTGCTCCAGCAAGGCTCCCCGGCCCACGGGTACCAGGAAGAAGACCTCCCAGGTGGCCACGCCCTTTTTCGAAAGGATTTCGGCGATTCCGGGAAGCTCTTTGGCGGTGCGCCGGGTCACGGTGGTGTTCACCTGGGTCATAAGCCCCACCTCCTTGGCCCAGGTGAGGGCCTTTAGCGCCAGGGCGAAGGTGCCCGGCACCCCGCGGAAGCCATCGTGGGTCTCGGGGCTCGCCCCGTCCAGGGAGATGGCCATCTGGTGGACGCCCAGTTCCCGGAAGCGGGCCACCACCTCCCGGGTGAGCCTTGGGGTGACGGCGGGGGTAATGCCCACCTTGAGGCCCAGGCGCTGGGCTTCCTCCAGGAGGAGGAAGAGGTCGGGACGGGCCAGGGGGTCGCCCCCCGTGGGGAGGAGGATGGGCTTGGGGGTGTAGGTGGCGAGTTCCCGGAGGAGCTTAAGGCCTTCCGCGGTGGACAGTTCATCGGGAAGGGGGTCGGGCACGGCGGAGGCCCGGCAGTGCTGGCAGGCCAGGAGGCAGGCCCGGGTCATCTCCCAGGCCACCAGGAGGGGAAAGCGGTGGAGGTCGGGCTTCATGCCCTTAGCGTAGGGAAGGGGGGGAAGGGCAGGTGTCCCTAGCGGGAAAGGGTGAGGCGGTAGGTGAGGGTTTTGGCCTCATGGGGTTTTAGGGGGAGTTCCAGACGGTAGCCCTCGGGCAGGAGGTTGGCCCCGGGGAAGTCCAGGCGGAAGGGCTGGGGAAAAGTTTCCGCAAGGAGGGCGGTTACCGGGTAGGCGTAGGGGTTTTCCAGGCGGGTTTCCACCAGGTAGGTGGCCTCCTTCTCCGACTGGGCAAGGAGGCGGACGGCACGCCCAAGGCGCGCCCTCAGGTCCGGTCCAAGCCACACCTCTGCCAGGTTGCCCGCAAGGGCAGCGGGAAGGCGGCCCTGGCCCAGGAAAAGGCCCTCCTCCACCACCTCCAAGGCCCCAGGGGCCAAGGGGAAGGGGGCCTTGAAGCGGTAGCCCCGTTCCAAGGGGATGGAGGCCTCCGTGCGGAAGGGACCCTGGTAGCGGAGAAGGCGCATGGGGGCCACCTCGGCCCGTTGGAAGGGGATTTCCGTGGTGCCGGGGAGAAGCGTTCTCGGCGCAAGCTCGTAGCGGAAGAGGCCAAAGGGGTTTTCGTAGGCCTCACGAAGGGTGCGAAAGGCGGCTTCCGGAAGGGCCTTGGCCTCGAGGAGGTTCACCTCCCCCGCCAGAAGGGCGAGGCGTTCCGCCTGGAGGGCCTCCCCCTCCAGCCGAAGCCTGGCCCAGGCGGTGAGCCTGCCCTCCTCGAGGGTGTAGAAGACCTCCCCGGAAAGCCCGGTATAGAGGTAGCGGAGCCAGGCCCTTCCCTCCCCCCGGTAGCGGAAAAGAACCGCCGTGCCCTGGAAAAGCCTTTCCTCTTCCTCCACCCCAAGGAGCCGCAACGAGCCCGGCACCATGCGGGCAAGCTTTTCCCCGGCCAGGTACACCCAGGCGGACGGGGGGAGGACCACGGGCTCCTTCACCTCGGCGAAACCCGGGTAGACCACCACCTCCTGGGCCCAGGCCCCAAGGAGGAAGAGCCCTAAGGCAACGAGCTTCCTCATACGCCCAGTTTACGCGCCAAGGCCTCCACCCGCTCCCTGGGAAGAGGCCCCCCGTGGCCGATGTAGACCCACCGGGCCCCCAGGTCCAGGATCTTGCGCACCGTCTTCTTCGCTAGGGCGTGGTCCTCGTTGATGAAACGGGGCGGGAGGCCCTTGCCCCTCAGGGCGTCCCCCGCCAAAAGTATCCCCTCCCGGAAAAGCCCCACCTGCCCCAGGGTGTGGCCGGGGAGGTGGACCACCCGCCAGCCGGCAAGCGCCATCCCTTCCTCTACGGGGCGGAGGGCCTCCTTGGGGAGGGGCGGGGCCAGGTTGGCGAGCCGGTGGCCCAGGAGGGGGATGGGAAGGGGCGGGCGGGGCTTTTCCCCCGTGAGGTAGGGCCACTCCTGGGGGTGGGCGAAGACGGGCACCCCATACCGCTCCCAAAGGGCCCTCGCCCCCCCGGCGTGGTCCAGGTGGTGGTGGGTGAGGAAGAGGAAAAGGGGAGGGGAGGCCAGGAGGGAGAGGAGCTTTTTCGCCTCCCAGGGAAGCCCGGCATCCACCAGGAAATAGCCCTCCCCCGCTGGCACCCGGTAAAGGTTGGCGGCAAAGGCCAGGCGCTCAGGCCCGCTCATGGACGGGGGCGAGGCCCATCTCCGCCAGGGCCCGGCGGATCCCCTCGGGGTCAATCCCCGCCTGGCGGTGCAGGCTCGGGATGGTGCCGTGCTCAAAGAAGCGGTCGGGAAGCCCCAGGACCTTGACCTCGGGCTTGAGGCCCATCTCGTTAAGAGCCTCCAGCACGGCGCTCCCGAAGCCCCCCATCCGCTGGTGGTCCTCCACGGTGAGGAGTTTGTAGCGGGCAAGCTGCCTCAGCATCTCCCGGTCCAGGGGCTTGAGGAAGCGGGCGTTGACCACGCCCACCCTGGGGTCGTCCCCCGCGGCCTCGAGGGCGTACCGGAGGGTCTTGCCGAAGGCGAGGATGTAGGCCTCCTTTCCCTCCTTCACCACCTCCCACTTCCCCCAGGGGATGTCCGGCCACACCCCCTCGGGGGCCCTTTCCACGTTGTCCCGAGGGTAGCGGATGGCCACAGGCCCCCCCACCTCCAGGGCTTTCTTCAGCATGGCCCGAAGCTCCAGGGCGTCCTTGGGGGCGGCGATCTGCAGGTTGGGGATGGTGCGCAGGTAGGCGATGTCAAAGACCCCGTGGTGGGTGGCCCCGTCCGCCCCCACGATGCCCGCCCGGTCAATGGCGAAGACCACGGGGAGGGCTTCTATGGCCACGTCGTGGATCACCTGATCGTAAGCCCGTTGCAGGAAGGTGGAGTAGATGGCCACCACCGGCTTCATGCCCCTTAGGGCCAGGCCCGCCGCCGTGGTCACCGCCACGTCCTCGCAGATGCCCACGTCCAGGTAGCGCTCGGGGTGCTCCAGGGAGTAGCGCACGAGCCCCGAGCCCTCCCGCATGGCCGGGGTGATGACGAAGAGCCTGGGCTCCAGGTGGGCGAGTTCGGTGACGGCGTCCCCGAAGGCCTGGCTCCAGGAGTAGCCCTTGGAGACCTTCTCCGGTTTTTCGGGGTTGAAGCCCGGGGGGCCGTGCCAGTAGATGGGGTCGGCCTCCGCCACCTTGTACCCCTTGCCCTTCTGGGTGACCACGTGGAGGAGGGTGGGGCCTTCCAGGGCCTTAAGGTGCTCCAGGATGTGGACGAGGCCCTTCAGGTCGTGGCCGTCCACGGGGCCGATGTAGCGCAAGCCCCAGGCGTAGAAGGGGTTTTCCTGGTGGAGGATGAGCTTGGCCGCTTCCTTCGCCCGGTCCACCAGGCCGAAAAGTTGGGGAGAGATGCGCTCCAGCACGTTTCTCCCCAGCTTTTCCATGTCGTGGACCCACTTTCTAATCTGAAGCTCTTTGAAGTACTTGTTGAGGGCCCCCACGTTCTCGGAGATGCTCATCTCGTTGTCGTTGAGGATGATGAGCATCCGCTTTTGCAGCTCCCCGATCTTGTTCAGGGCAGCGAGGGCCATGCCCCCGGTGAGGGCCCCATCCCCGATCACCGCCACCACGTGGTAGTCCTCCCCCTGGAGGTCCCGGGCGATGGCCATGCCCAGGGCGTGGGCCAAGGAGGTGGAGGCGTGGCCGGCGGTGATGGCGTCGTGTTCGGACTCGGAAACCTTGGTGAAGCCGGAGATGCCCCCTTCCTGCCTCAGGGTGTGGAAGCGGTCCTTCCGCCCCGTGACCAGTTTGTGGGCGTAGGCCTGGTGGCCCACGTCAAAGAGGATGCGGTCCTTGGGGGAGTGAAAGACGCGGTGCAGGGCCAGGATGAGCTCCACGGCTCCCAAGGAGCTGGCCAGGTGCCCGCCGTTTTGCGCCGTGACCCGGATGATCTCGCTCCGGATCTCCTCGGCCAGGGCCTGGAGTTCCTCCAGGCTAAGCCGCTTCAGGTCTTCGGGGCCGTTCACCTTTTCCAAGACCATACCCACCTCACTGGAAGTTGCGCTCCACCAGGATGCGCCCCTCCCGGGTGCGCACCTCCCCCACCCGGGGGGCGAACCAGACCTCGTAGGCCGTCTGGCCCGCCTGGTCCTGGTAGACCTGGCGGATGCGCAGGATGCGGAAACTTCCCGCAGGAAGGCGCACTTCCCGTTCCTCCAGGACCTCCATGCTGTAGTCCAGGCGGCCTTGGGCTAAAGGCTCCCGCCCCGAAGGGGAGAGGAGCTCCACCTTCACCTCCACCCTGCCGCCCCAGCGGTGGCCCGGGGCGAGGAGGCCCTCCGGGGGGTATTCCAGGAGGGGTGGGGTGAAGACCACCCGGGCCGAAGGGTCCTGGAAGCCCAGAAGCCGCACGCCAAAGGCCCCCACCTGGCGGTAGTAGACCCGGTCCTCCCCCCGGCCATAGGCGCGGAAGCGAAGGGCTTCCTGGCCCTCGTAGAGGGCGGGGCCTTCCACCCGCACCCGGTAGGGCGGGGAGGAGAGGGGTTCCCCCTCGGGCACATAGACCCACTCCAGCCCCGTGGCCATGGGGTAGAAGGCCTCGCTTTTTAGGAAGGGCCGGGCCTCGGGGGCATGGGTTACCTGGGGGGCGCAGGCGGCGAGGAGAAGGGAGAGGGCCATAAGGGACCGCCTCATGGTAGGGAGTTTACCCTGATTCCCGCCGTAGGCTGGCCAACACTCAGGTTCCGGGCCGAGGCTAGGCTTGGCCTAGCTCCCGCTTGAGCCGAAGGAGCTCTTCCTCCAGTTCCTTCTCCCCGGACAGGGCGGCGAGCGCCTTTTCCAGGTCCAGGCCGTCCAGGGCCTTTAGGGCCTCGTGCCGGTCCTCCAGGGCCAGGATGCGGGCCTCCATTTCCTCAAAGGCCTCGAGGGCGGGGTGCCCTTCCCAGCGGGACTCCATCCGGCGCACCGCCTCCGCCGCCTCCACCCCCTTCTTCCGGGCCAAGAGGAGCTTCTTCCTGGCCTCGGCCTCGTCAATCTTGGCCTCCAGGGCCTTGAGCTGGGTCATGAGCCGCTCGGTGAGGGCCCGGTGCTCCGCCAGTTGTGCCTTGAAGCCCTCCGCCAGGTCCAAAGCCCGCTTCCTGCGCCTTAGGGCCTCTTTGGCCAGGTCCTCCCGGGAGGCCTTTAGGGCTTCCTTGGCCTTTTCCTCCCAGAGGGCGGCCTCCTTCTCGTGGCTTTCCACCTCCCGCTCCAGGCGCTTGGCCTCGGCCATGGCCGCCGCCACCTGTTCCCGGGCCTCCTTGAGGGCTTCTTTCATGTCCAAGAGGGCCTGTTCCAGGATCTTCTCCGGGTCCTCGGCCCGGCGCAAAAGCTCGTTTAGGTTGGCGCGGATGAGACGCCCAAGGCGGTCTAGTAGGTTCATGCTGCCTCCAGGTCCAGTATGCCACACCCTTGACGGGGCGGGGGAACGGGGGTAGGGTGGACTTGTAAGTATGCGCTTACTTGCGGAAGCCGACCCCCTCGAGGCCCGCCTTCTCCAGGCCGCTTTGGAGCTTTTGGCGGAGCGGGGCTACCGGGGGGCCACCACCAAGGAGGTGGCCCGGCGGGCAGGGGTGAGCGAGGTAACCCTCTTTCGCCGTTTTGGGAGTAAGAAGGCCCTTTTCCAGAAGGCCGTGGCCGCTTTCTTTCCCCAAGGCTTTGTGGAGCGGTTTCCCGGGGAAGGTATGCCCTTGGAGGAGGGGCTTTTGGTCCTTGCCGAGGTCTACCAGGAGTTTTTGCAGGCTCACCGGACCCTCCTCCCCAAGCTCCTCACCGAGTTTTTGCGCCACCCCGAGCTCCTGGCGGAAGGCCCCCCGAGGGGGCTTGGGATGGCCTTGGGAAGGATTTTGGGCTTTTTCCGGGCCAAGCAGGTGGAGGGCCTTTTGCGGCCAGACGAGCCCCCAGAGGAGCTGGCCTTGGCCTTCGTGGGCCCCCTTTTCGCCCGCTTCCTCCTGGGGGAGGCTTTGGGGGTGCGCCTGCCCTTAGACCGGGAGGCCTACGTGCGGGGGTATCTGGAGGGACGTTATGGTGCACGCTGAGGAGGTGACGAGGCATTTCGGCAGCCTCAAGGCCCTGGACCGGGTGAGCCTTTCCGTGCGCCCCGGGGAGGTCTTCGGCCTCTTGGGCCCCAACGGGGCGGGGAAGACCACCTTGGTGCGGGTTCTCACCGGGGTGTTGCGTCCCGATGGGGGGCGGGCGGTGGTGGCGGGGCTAGATGTGCTGCGGGAGCCTTGGGCGGTTAAGGCCAGGATCGGCTACGCTACCCAGGAGCAGAGCGTCTACCGCGACCTCACCGTGGAGGAAAACCTCCGCTTCCGCGCCCGCCTTTACCGGCCCAAGGAGGCGAAGGCGCTGGCGGAGGAGGCCCTTTTGCGCTTTGGCCTTCTCCCCTACGCCAAGGCCCTGGCGGGCCACCTCTCCGGGGGCTGGCGGCAACGCCTGGCCCTGGCCCAGGCGGTGGTCCACCGCCCGGAGGTCCTCTTCTTGGACGAGCCCACCACGGGGCTTGATCCCCTTTCCCGCCGGGCCATCTGGGACCTCATCCACCAGGAGGCGGAAAGGGGGGCGGCGGTCCTGGTCACCACCCATTACATGGACGAGGCGGAGCGCTGCCACCGCCTGGCCCTCCTCTTCGCCGGGCGGGTCCTGGCCCTGGGCACCCCGCAGGAGCTCAAGGCCGAGGCCCAGGGGCGGGCGGACTTCTACTTCGCCCCCGTGACCTTAGCCGAGGCCCGGCGGGTGGAAGGGGTTTGGGACGCCTGGCCGAGCGGCCACGGGGTGCGCCTCATCCTGCGGAAGGGTGCGGTCCCACCCTTCCCCGCCACGCCCACCGAGCCCACCCTCGAGGACGTCTTCCTGGTCTACACCAAGGGGGAAGCATGAGCCGCATCCTCGCCCTAGCGGAAAAGGAGTTTTTGCAAATTCGGCGGGACCACGTCCTCCCCCGGCTCATCGTCCTTCTGCCCACCCTGATGCTCCTCCTCTTCGGCTACGCCATCAACTTCACCCTGGAAAACATCCCCCTGGCGGTTTACGATGCCTCCCAGGACCGCATCAGCCAAACCCTTTTGGCGGAGCTTACCCGGGACAACCGCTTCCGCTTGGCGGTGAGGGCGGAAAGCCCCGAGGGGGTGGTGGCGGCGGTGGACCGGGGCCAGGCCCGGGTGGGCTTGGTGGTGCCCAAAGGGGCCTTGGAAAGGGTGCGCCGAGGGGAGAGCGTGAACCTGGAGGTCTACGTGGACGGCACCGACCCCAACTTCGCCTTCCAGGCCCAGGCCACCTTGCGCAAGGCCATCCAGGAGGTGAACGCCCGCATCCTGGTGGGCCGGGCCCTTTCCGGGGAAGCGGTCCTGCCCCCCTTGAGCCCCACCCTCCACACCCTCTACAACCCGGACAACAAGACCGCCTGGTTCATGATCCCCGGCATCATCGGCCTGGTCCTCACCATGTTCACCGTGCTCCTCACCGCCCTGTCCATCGTCCGGGAGGCGGAAAGCCGCATGATGGAAAGCCTCTTGGCCTCCCCCTTGCGCCCCCACGAGGTGGTCTTGGGCAAGGTCCTGCCCTATCTGGTCATCGCCTTCGCCGTGGCGCTCTTGGTCTTGGCCTTGGGGCACTGGGTTTTTGGGGTACCGGTGCGGGGGAGCCTCCTCCTCCTCTTGCTCGCCATGTTCCTCTTCGTCTTGGGCTCCTTGGCGGCGGGGGTTTTGATCTCCACCCTGGCCCGTACCCAGGTGCAGGCGGTCTTCGGCACCTACGCCTATGCCTTTCCCACCATCTTCCTTTCGGGCTTCGTCTTTCCCATAGACGGCATGCCCCGCTTTTTCCAGATACTTTCCTACTTGGTGCCCGCCCGCTACCTCATTGAGGTCCTGCGGGGGGTGATGCTCAAAGGGGTGGGCTTTGGGGTGCTCTGGCCCCATCTCCTGGCCTTGGCCCTCTTCTCCCTCTTGGTCCTCTTCCTGGCCTCGGCCCGCTTCCAAAGGCAGGTGGCGGTATGAGGAAAGTGGCGCTTCTTTTCCTTTTGGGCCTGGCCCTGGCCCAGGGGCGGCTGGAGGCGGGGCTTTACGGGGCCCCGGGCGGGGTGACCCCGGCCCTGGAAGCCGCTTTCGCCCTGGGGGAAGGGGAGGTTTACCTGAAGGGGCAGGTGGGGCGGGGGGCCTTGGGCTACCTGGGAAGCCTATCCCTGGGGCCTTTGGGCTATTTGGCCTATGGGGCCCAAGGGGAGGTGGGGGAAGGGGGCCTAGGGGGTGCCCTTTTCCTGGAGGGCGGCGCGGGGCCCCTGGCGGCGGAGGGGCGGCTTGGGTACCGGCCCCAAGGGGCTTTCCCCCTTTTCCCCGAGGCGGGGTTTTTCGGGCGGCTAGCCCTGCGCTACCGGGCCACCCCTAGGGAGGTTTGGGGTGTGGAGGCGGCAGGGAACACCCCTTCCCGGCCCGCCACCTTCGGCCTGCAACCGGGGCTTTACGGGGTTTGGCGCTTGGAGGGGAGCTACGCCTTCCGCCAGGAGGCCACCTACACCCTGGGGCTAGGGGTTTCCTCCGGGCCCTACGCCCTTTTGGGCTTCAAGGGGGAGGTGGGGGAGGAAGGGGAGGTGTTGGACCTCCTCCTCCGCCTGGGTGGGGTGAACCGGCTGGAGGCGGGGCTTTACTTAGGGGAGGCTAGCCTCCATCTCACCCTTTCCTACCCTTGGGCGGGTAGCCTCGGGGTGTGGTTGGGGGACCTGGGCCTCGAGGCGGGCCACCAAGGGTCCCCCTACGCCTGGGTTCGGTACACCTGGAGGTGGCCATGAGCGTGCGGCGAAGCCCCTTTTGGATCTTGGCCCTTGGGCTTATGGGTTTGACCCTGGCCCAGTCCGTGGCGGAGATCTTGGAACTGGTGGAGAAAAACCTGGCCAGCCCCTGGCAGGCCGTGGTGCAGGGCCAGGTTCAAGGCCCTTCCGGCACCGAGAACCTCCAGGCCCGGGTCTACGCCTTGCCCAAGGAAAACCTTTACCGCATAGAGTTCCTCAAGCCGGGTTCCTTGGAGGGCAACTTTACCGTGGTCACCGAGAAGGAGGTCTGGAACTACCTCTACCTCACCAACCAGCTCATCATCAGCCCCAAGGAGAAGGCCCAGGTGCAGGGCCTGGGCTTTAGCCCTCAGGGCTTGGGCGACCTGAAGGCCCTAAGCGAGCGGGTAAGCCTGCGCCTAGCCGGCGAGGAGCGCCTGCCCGAGGGGCCGGCCTGGAGGCTCGTGGGCCAGGCCAAGGAGGGCCAGGGCTTTGCCCGGCTAGAGCTTTACATCTTGAAGGCGGACCCGAGGCCCTTGCGCTTCCTCTTCCTGGACGAGGCGGGGAAGGTTTTGGCGGACCTGAAGGTGGTGGAGTTCAAGCGGGCAAGCCTCACCCCTAGCCAGCTCAAGCGCTACCCCAAGGACGCCCAGGTGGTGCGCCGCTAGGTTTCGGCGTAGAGGGGGGTGGAGAGGTACTTCCACCCCCCATCGGGGCTGATGCAGGCCACCCGCTTGCCCGGGCCCAGTTCCCTCGCCACCTGGAGGGCGGCAAGGACGATGCCCCCGGAGCTCATCCCCAGGAAAAGCCCCTCTTCCCGGGCAAGCCTCCGGGCCAGGGGGAAGGCGTCCTCCTCCCACACCTGGATGACCCCGTCCAGGAGGCTTAGGTCCAGGTTCTCGGGGATGAAGCCCGGGCCCATGCCCTGGAACTGGTGTTGCCCCATCTTCCCCCCGGAGAGGACGTTGGAGCGGGCGGGTTCCACGGCGAAGACCTTTACGTGGGGGATTCTCTCCTTCAGGTAGCGCCCCACCCCGGTGATGGTCCCCCCCGTGCCCGAGCCGTAGACGAAGGCGTCTATGCGCCCCTCCAAGGCCTCGTAGAGCTCGGGCCCCGTGGTCTCGTAGTGGGCCCGCACGTTGGCGGGGTTTTTGAACTGGTCGGGCATGAAGGCCCCCAGCTCCTCCTTAAGCCGGAGAGCTTCCTCCCTGGCCGCCAGCATCCGCCTTTCCGGGTCCGTGAGGACGAGCTCCGCCCCCAAGGCCCTTAGGACCCGCTTCCTCTCCTCGGACATCTGGGCGGGCATGGTGAGGATGAGGCGGTAGCCCCGGCTTGCGGCGATCATGGCGAGGCCGATGCCCGTGTTGCCGCTCGTGGGCTCCACGATTACCTGGCCCGAGCCCGGCTTTAGGATCCCCCTTTCCTCGGCGTCCTTGATCATGTACCAGGCGGGGCGGTCCTTGATGGAGCCCCCTGGGTTTAGCCCCTCCAGCTTCACCCAGACCTCGGCCATGCCCGGCTCCACCACCTTGGCGAGGCGCACCACGGGGGTTTTGCCGATGACCCCTTCCACCCGCATACCCTCACTATAGGGGTTTCCTTGGCGGGGGGCATCTGCTAACCTGAAAGGAGCAAGCCCCAAGCTTGCGGAAGGGTGAACATGAAAGTAGGACAGGACAAGGTGGTCACCATTCGCTACACCCTCCAGGTGGAGGGGGAGGTTTTGGACCAGGGGGAGCTTTCCTACCTGCACGGGCACGGCAACCTCATCCGGGGCCTCGAGGAGGCCCTGGAGGGCCGCGAGGAGGGCGAAGCCTTCCAGGCCCACGTGCCGGCGGAGAAGGCCTACGGCCCCCACGATCCGGAAGGGGTGCAGGTGGTGCCCCTCTCCGCCTTCCCCGAGGACGCTGAGGTGGCCCCGGGGGCCCAGTTTTACGCCCAAGACATGGAGGGGAACCCCATGCCCCTCACCGTGGTGGAGGTCCAGGGGGAGGAGGTCACCATTGACTTCAACCATCCCCTGGCGGGCAAGGACCTGGACTTCCAGGTGGAGGTGGTGAAGGTGCGGGAGGCTACCCCCGAGGAGCTCCTGCACGGCCACGTGCACGAGGGCGGGCATTCCCACTAGGCGTGGGCCAGGCCTCCCCAGGGGTTCCCTGGGGGGGCTTGACTTTTTCCTCCCCCCGTGGGATAGTGGGGAGTCCCTGGAAAGCCAAGTGGGTTTTCGGGATGAAGGAGAAGCATGAAGAAGGGTACCGTTAAGTGGTTCAACGCGGAAAAAGGCTACGGGTTCATCCAGCAGGAAGAGGGTCCGGACGTGTTCGTGCACTTCTCGGCCATCGAGGCCGAAGGGTTTCGCACCCTGAACGAGGGGGAGCGGGTGGAGTTTGAGGTGGAGCCGGGCCGGGGCGGCAAGGGCCCCCAGGCCAAGAAGGTCCGCCGCATCTAAAGGAGGATGGCCAAAGGAAGCCCCCTTGGGGGCTTCCTTTGCTTTAGGCTTAGGGCATGCGCATCCTCGTTTCCAACGACGACGGCATCTTCTCCCCGGGCATCAAGGCCTTGGGCCTAGCCATGCGGGCCCTGGGCGAGGTGTACGTGGTGGCCCCCGACGTGGAGCAGTCGGCGGTGGGCCACGGCATCACCGTGCGCCGCCCCTTGCGCTTCAAGCACACGCAAAGCGCCGGCTTTGGGGAGATCCCCGCCTACCGGGTGGACGGCACCCCGGCGGACTGCGTGGTCCTGGGGGTGCACCTTCTAGGCCGGCCGGACCTGGTGGTTTCCGGCATCAACATCGGGGTGAACCTGGGGTTAGACCTCACCCACTCGGGCACGGTGGCGGCGGCCCTCGAGGCCACCTCCTTGGGCATCCCGGCCATCGCCTTCAGCCTGGACACCTCCGGGGAGGAGTTGGACTTCGCCGAGGCCGCCCGCCATGCGGTGAGGATCGCCCGCTGGGTGATGGAGAAGGGCCTGCCCAAAGGGGTTCTCCTCAACGTGAACTTTCCCGCCCGCCCGCCCAAGGGGGTCAAGGTCACCCGGCTTTCCACCCATCACTTTGAGGACACCGTGGTGGAGCGGCTGGACCCCGAGGGGAGGCCCTACTACTGGATCGCCGGCACCCCCGTGGGGGAGGAGGAGGAGGGGACGGACCTTTGGGCGGTGCGCCAGGGGTACATCTCGGTCACCCCCGTGAGCCTGGACTTCACCGCCCGGGAATACCTGGCCGAGGTGGAGGCCTGGTTCAAGGACCGGTGAGGCGCACGGGCATACCCTCCTCGAGGCCCCAGGCCTCCCGGGCGCTTCCCCGGTTGAGGGCGATCTCCAAAAGCCCTGCGCTTCCCAGATAGGCCACCCCTTCCCCCACCTCCACCTCGCCGAAGGTGCGGCGGATGGGCACCCTCCGCCCCGCCACCTCCACCCATCCCCCTAGGGGGGCCTGGAGGAGGGTGGTGATGGCGTTGCCGAAGCGGTCAAAGGTGAGGATCTCCCCTTCCGGCCCCGGGGTCAGGGCGAGGGGAAGCCTTAGGAGGCTTTCCACCGGAACCTCCTCCCCCAGGGCTTCCGGGGGAAGCCCCAGGGCCAGGTGGGCGGCGGCGGGGGCGAAGCGGTCGCGGCCGTGAAAGGTGAACGCCCCCGGGCGCCATCCGGGTAAGGGGTCCAGGCTTTGGGGCCTGGGGGGCTTAACCCTGTCCAGGGCATAGGCCCGCCTGGGCGGGTCCAGGAGCCAGGCCAGGGTGAAGAGGCCGTTATCCGGGCCCACGTAGGCCCGCCGGCCCAAGGCGGCCACGGCCCGCCGTGCCGTCCCCACCCCGGGGTCCACCACCGCCAGAATGACGCTCCCTTCGGGCAGGTAGGGCACCGCCTCAAAGAGGGCGTAGGCCGCCCGGCGCAGGTCCTGGGGGGGGAGGTCGTGGGCCAGGTCCACCACCCCTATGCCGGGAGCCTTCTGGGCTAAAACCGCCTTCACCACCCCCACATAGGGGTCTTGGAGGCCGAAGTCGGAGAGGAAGAAAACGGGGCGCATCCTAGAAGCGCCTTAACCATGCGGGGGGAAAGAGCGAGAGGACCACCCCCGCCACCACCCAGCCTAGGCTTAGGCCCAGGACGCTCCCCGCCCGCTCCTTGGCCCACAAAAGCCCAGCCCCCACGAGGAGGAGGAGAAGGGTGGGCCCCGGCACCGCCAGGGCGAAGAAGAGGGCGGATAGGGCGGGGGCCAGGTCCTTGTAGCGCTCCTTGAAGACCCAAGGGACCAGGCCGCGGAAGAAGGGCTCCATAAGGGCCAGGCCCAGGAAGGTGAGGAGGTTTAGGGGAAGGGTGGACAGGCCGAGGAAGGGGCGCAGGAGGCCGTAGGCCAAGAGGAGGAGGACCAAGGCGGGCCCCACCCAAAACCCTTCCACCCAGCTGCCCCAGGGGCCCAAAAGGGCGGGTAGCCGCTTCCGTTGCCAGAGGAGGAGGCCCAGGAGGAGGAAGGCCCCGTAGGCCAGGTAGAGGCTTGGGAGCACCTTTTCCCCTTGGTAGGGGGTAAGGAAGGCGAGGAGGTTGGCGAAAAGGAGCTTGCCCATTAGGGCGGCGAAGCCCAGGGCCAGAAGGAGGGCCAGGAGGGCCAAGAGGTAGAGGCTTCCCGGGCCCGGTAAGGGGTTTTCCACCACCTCCACGGTGCGCAGGGGCTCTATGCGGCTTTCCCCCAGGAGGATGAGGACCAAGAAGGCGAGGAGGGCGGAAAGCCAAGGCCAGGCCGTGGCGAGGAAGCGCCCGGGGAGGTTTTCCACCTGGGAAAGTTGCCCAAGGGCCGCCAGGCCCCGCCCAACGTCCCCTTGGCCCAGGTAGGCCAGGGTCAAGGTGGCGAGGGCCTGGGCCTTCAGCTCGGGCTTTTCCCCAAGCTCCGGGAGGAGGGCTTCCAGAAGGGGGATGGCCTCCGTGGGCCGCCCCACGAGGAAAAGGAGGCGCCCCCGCGCTAGCCTTTCCTCCTGGGTGGAGCCCAAGGCCAGAAGGCCCGCTTCCGGGTTGCCGAGCTCCAGGTGGAGCCGGGCCAGGAGGAGGCGCACTTCTGGGGTAGGGGGGAGGGCCTGGGCCTCGGCCAGGGCCGCTTCCGGCCGCTTTAGGGCCTCGAGGGCCAAAGCCCTCGCAAGCCGGGCCTCCGGGTCCTGCCCCAAGGGGAGGCGCAGGACCTCCCCCGGCCTCCCCTGGGCCAAAAGGAGCCTCGCCTTCAGGACCAGGCCCTCGGGATCGTCCCCCAGGCGCTCCAGGTAGGTGCCCGCTTGGGCCAGCTCGCCCCTTTCCAAGGCGATGCGGGCGAGGAGCCGAAGGCTTGGGGCGTGGTTGGGGTCGCTCACCAGGGCAAGCTCGCAGGTCATCTGGGCGCTTTCCAAGGCTCCTTGGTTGTATAGCCTTTGGCAGCGGGCGAAATACTCCTCAGCCCCTTGGCCCCAGGCCAGGGAAGGGATAACCAGGCCCATAAAGACCCAAAGCCCCCGAATAAGCTTCATGGCTTTCAGTTTACGCCCTCCGTCTTGTACCCGGTATAATTGCCCCGGGTGAAACCCATGAAGCGATGGACCCTAATCCTGGCATCGGCGCTTTTGACCCTGGCCCTGGCCCAGGCTTCCCAGGTGGCGGCTTTGGTGGACGCCGGGCGCTTCCAGGAGGCCTACGAGATGGGCCTAAGGCTCGGTACCCCCGAGGCCTTGGCCCTGGCGGCCAAGGGGGCGAGCTTCTACGCCCTTTACGAGGCCAAGCCCGAGGAGAAGCGGGCTTGGTTTGAGAAGGCGGAGAAGGCTGCCTCCCAAGCCATCGCCAAGGACCCGGGCTACCCGGAGGGCTACTTTGAGCGGGCCAGGGCCTTGGGCCGCCTATCCCAGTACAAGGGGATCCTCGAGGCCCTCTCCGAGGGGCTTGCCCCCCGCATCCGCAACGACCTGGAACGGACCCTGAAGCTCAAACCCGACCACGCCGGGGCCATGGTGGCCCTGGCCCTTTGGCACTTTGAGCTGGTGCAGAAGGGCTGGCTGGTGGCCGCCACCCAGGGGGCGGATGGGGGCAAGGTGGAGCCCTTGATGAAAAAGGCCATAGAGCTGGAACCCGATGGGATCATCCACCGGGTGGAGTACGCCAAGGTGCTCGCCGCCTGGGGCAAGAAGGAGGAGGCGAGGAAACAGCTGGAAACCGCCCTTTCCCTCCCCGCCAGGACCGCCGCCGACCGCTACGACCAGGAAAGGGCCCGCCAGGACCTGGCCAAACTCAGGTAGCCCTGGGCTTAGCGGGGGGTGGGGAGCCTGAGGCCAAGCCGCCTCCCAAAAACCCGGAGCAGGATGGTGATCAGGGCCCCGGCGAAAAGGGAGGCTTGGGGATGGGTATCGTGGAGGGCATAGACCACCAGAGCGCCCAAAAGGGCGGCGGAGGCGTACAGGTCCCCTGCCCGGTAGAGGATGCCCGGCACCTCGCCGGAGAGCACGTCCCGCAGGACCCCACCCCCCACCCCGGAAAGGGTCCCCGCCAAGGCCACGCCAAAGGGCCCTAGGCCCGCCGCCAAGCCCCTTTCCGCCCCCAAGGCGGCGAAGAGGCCCAGGCCCAGGGTGTCCAGGTAGTAGATGGGCTTTTCCAGGGCCTGCACCCGGGGGTGGAAGCGGAAGACCAAAACCCCCACCCCCACCACGCTCCACAGGAGAGGCTCGTTTTGGAGGGCGCTCGGGGGAAGGGTGCCCACCAGGACGTCGCGGATGGAGCCGCCACCCACCGCCGTCACCGTGGCCAGGACCAAAACGCCAAGGAGGTCAAACCCCTTCTCCACCCCCTTTAGGGCCCCCGTGGCGGCGAAGACCAGGGTGCCGAGCCAGACCAGGACCTCAACCATCCAAAAGCACCACCGCCCGGGCCTGGACGTGGGAAGGGGATAGGCCCTCCGAGGTCTTGAAGGCGAGACCGATGCGGTCTTTGGGAAGCCCTAAGAGGCGGGAGAGGTTTGCCACCAGGGCTTCCCGGTGGGGGTTGAGTTTGGGCCGGTCCAGGGTGAGGACCAGGCTCACCTGGAGGAGCTTCCCCCCCAGGCCCGCCACCCGGATAAGGGCCTCTCCCAGGAACACCTCGCTCCGCACCCCTTGCCAACGGGGGTCGGTGTCCGGGAAGAGGAGGCCGATGTCCCCGAGGCCGTAGGCGGCGAGGAGGGCGTCCGTGAGGGCGTGAAGGGCGGCGTCCCCGTCGGAGTGGGCTAGGGCCCCTACAGGGCTTGGGATCTCCAGGCCGCAAAGGTAAAGGGGCCTTCCCTCGGCGAGAAGGTGGCTATCCTCCCCGTAGCCGATGCGCATGGCTATACTTTAGGGCATGCCGAACTTTGAGGAAGCCCTGGCCCTCATGGAGGCGTGGACGGAAAGCCCCTCCTTGCGCCGGCACATGCGGGCGGTGGAGGTGGCCATGCGGGCCTACGCCCGTCGCTTTGGGGAGGACGAGGAGCTTTGGGCCATGGCCGGGGTGCTCCACGATATGGACTACGAGAAGTACCCGGAGGAACACCCCTACCGGGGGGTGGAGGAGCTCGGGCGCCTCGGCTACCCCGAGGAGGTTCTAAGGGCCATCCTGGCCCACGCCAGCTACACCGGCGTGCCCCGGGAAAGCCTTATGGCCAAGGCCCTCTTCGCCGTGGATGAGCTCACGGGCCTCATCGCCGCCGCGGTCTACGTGCGCCCGGACCGCTCCATTCTGGGCTTGGAGCTCCCTAGCCTGAAAAAGAAGTTCAAGGACAAGGCCTTCGCCAAAGGGGTGAACCGGGAGGAGATCCGCATGGGGGCGGAGGAGCTGGGGGTGCCCTTGGACGAGCACCTGGCCTTCGTGCTGGAGGCCATGAGGCGGGAAGCCCACCTCCTGGGCCTTGCCTAGTTGCCCCACCGGGCCTTTCCCGCTAGGGTGGGAGGCGTGGAGCTTCCCGACCTCACCCCTTACCTCGGGCAGATGACCTTTGGCGGTCTGGCCGGCTACGCCGTGGGCTACGCCTTGAAGAAGGTGGGCCGCCTTCTCGCGATAGCCCTGGGGCTTCTCTTCGTGGCCCTCCAGCTCCTCGCCCAAGCGGGGTATGTGGAGGTGGACTGGACCCGCATCCAGCGGGACGTGGAGCCCTTGCTCCAGCAGCCCGGCTTAAAGGGCCTTTGGGAGCGGCTCGTTTCCACCCTCACCTATAACCTGCCCTTCGGGGCGAGCTTCGTGGGCGGGCTGGTTTTGGGCCTCAGGGCCGGATGAGCCGTTGCGGCGTGGCGATGAGGTCCACCCGGCGTTCGGGTTCCACCGGGAGCTCGGGGTAGACCATCAGCGGGTGGGCCAGGGTGGCGAAGGGGGCTTCCACCTTGAGCCAGGCCTGGGGAAAGCCGTAGCCCTTCCCCACCCAGCCCCCCTCCTCGTCCACCGCCACCGCTCCCACAAGGACCAGGTCCACCGGTTGGGCCTCGAGGGCCACGGGTACCCCGTAGCGGTAAGCCTCCCGCACCCGCTTAAGCCGCCTCGGGTCCAGGTCCTTCAGGAGCAAGAACTCCCCCGGCCGGTCCGGGTGGGGGAGGAGGAGTTCTTTCCCCTGGCGCAGGGCCTCTTCCCTTAAGGGCTTGAGCACGGCGTCCATACCCGCAAGGATCCGCCTTGCGCCCAGGAACTCCGGGGTTTTGAGAAGGCGCTCCGCCGCCTTTCTGGCCCCCAGGAAGTTGGGGTGGTGGCCGTGGGGCGGGGTGGGGTGGAGGGCGAGCCCATGGCGGGCCAGGGCGTTCCAGACTTCTTCCCGAAGCTCCCCCAAGGTCATCTTCCTCACTTTGCCCCCCGGGCCGGGGGGCGTCAAGCTAGCATGGGAGGGTATGGGCCACAAACTCCGGTTCGCCCACCTGCACCAGCACACCCAGTTTTCCCTCCTGGACGGGGCGGCCAAGCTTGAGGACCTCCTCAAGTGGGTCAAGGAGGTCTCCCCCGAGGACCCCGCCCTGGCCATCACCGACCACGGGAACCTCTTCGGCGCCGTGGAGTTTTACAGGAAGGCCACGGAGCTGGGGGTGAAGCCCATCCTCGGGTACGAGGCCTACGTGGCGGCGGAAAGCCGCCACGACCGCAAGCGGGGCAAGGGCCTGGACGGGGGGTACTTCCACCTCACCCTCCTCGCCAAGGACTTCCGGGGCTACCAGAACCTGGTGCGCCTGGCGAGCCGGGCCTATCTGGAGGGTTTTTACGAGAAACCCCGCATTGACCGGGAGATCCTAAGGGAGCACGCCGAAGGCCTCATCGCCCTTTCCGGGTGCCTGGGGGCGGAGATTCCCCAGTTCATCCTGCAAGACCGCCTGGACCTGGCGGAGGCCCGGCTCAAGGAGTACCTTTCCATCTTCGGCGACCGCTTCTTCATTGAGATCCAAAACCACGGCCTTCCCGAGCAGAAGAAGGTCAACGAGGTCCTCAAGGAGTTCGCCCGCAGGTACGGCCTGGGCATGGTGGCCACCAACGACGGCCACTACGTGCGCAGGGAGGATGCCCGGGCCCACGAGGTGCTCCTCGCCATCCAGTCCAAAAGCACCCTGGACGACCCCGAGCGTTGGCGCTTTCCCTGCGACGAGTTCTACGTGAAGACCCCCGAGGAGATGCGGGCCATGCTCCCCGAGGCGGAGTGGGGGGATGAGCCCTTTGACAATACGGCGGAGATCGCCCGCATGTGCAACGTGGACCTCCCCATCGGGGACAAGATGGTCTACCGCATCCCCCGCTTCCCCCTCCCCGAAGGGCGCACGGAGGCCCAGTACCTCATGGAGCTCACCCTAAAGGGCCTTCTGGGCCGCTACCCCGACCGCATCACCCCAGAGTTTTACCGGGAGGTCTTCCGCCGCCTGGGGAAGCTCCCGCCCCACGGGGACGGGCAGGCCCTGGCCGAGGCCCTGGCCCAGGTGGAGAAGGGGGCTTGGGAAAAGCTTCTGGCCGGGCTTCCCCCCTTGGAGGGGGTGCGGGAGTGGACGGCGGAGGCCATCCTCCACCGGGCCCTTTACGAGCTTGGCGTCATTGAGCGCATGGGCTTCCCCGGGTACTTCCTCATCGTCCAGGACTACATCAACTGGGCTAGGAAGAACGGGGTTTCCGTGGGGCCCGGACGGGGTTCGGCGGCGGGGAGCCTGGTGGCCTACGCCGTGGGCATCACCAACATTGACCCCTTGCGCTTTGGCCTCCTCTTTGAGCGCTTCTTGAACCCCGAGCGGGTGTCCATGCCGGACATAGACACGGACTTTTCCGACCGCAAGCGGGACCTGGTGATCCAGTACGTGCGGGAGCGGTACGGGAAGGAAAGGGTGGCCCAGATCGGCACCTTCGGGAGCCTGGCCTCCAAGGCGGCCCTGAAGGACGTGGCCCGGGTCTACGGCATCCCCCACAAGAAGGCGGAGGAGCTGGCCAAGCTCATCCCCGTGCAGTTCGGTAAGCCCAAGCCCTTGGCCGAGGCCATCCAGGTGGTGCCCGAGCTCAGGGCGGAGATGGAAAAGGACCCCAAGATCCGGGAGGTCCTCGAGGTGGCCATGCGGCTTGAGGGCCTCAACCGCCACGCCTCCGTGCACGCCGCCGGGGTGGTCATCGCCGCCGAGCCCCTCACGGACCTGGTTCCCCTCATGCGGGACCAGGAAGGCCGCCCCGTGACCCAGTACGACATGGGGGCGGTGGAGGCCTTGGGCCTTTTGAAGATGGACTTCCTGGGCCTCCGCACCCTCACCTTCCTGGAGGAGGCCAAGCGGATCGTCCAGGAGTCCAAGGGGGTAGAGCTGGACTACGATGCCCTTCCCCTGGACGACCCCAAGACCTTTGCCCTCCTCGCCCGGGGGGAGACCAAGGGGGTGTTCCAGTTGGAATCCGGGGGCATGACCGCCACGGTGCGGGGGCTTAAGCCCAGGCGGATTGAGGACATCATCGCCCTGGTCTCCCTCTACCGCCCTGGCCCCATGGAGCACATCCCCACCTACATCCGCCGCCACCACGGCCAAGAACCCGTGACCTACACCGAGTTCCCCCATGCGGAGAAGTACCTAAAGCCCATCCTGGACGAGACGTACGGCATTCCCGTCTACCAGGAGCAGATCATGCAGATCGCCTCCGCGGTGGCCGGGTACTCCTTGGGGGAGGCGGACCTTCTGCGGAGGGCCATGGGCAAGAAGAAAGTGGAGGAGATGCAAAAACATCGGGAGCGCTTCGTGCGGGGGGCCAAGGAGCGGGGGGTGCCGGAGGAGGAGGCCAACCGGCTTTTTGACATGCTGGAGGCCTTCGCCAACTACGGCTTTAACAAGAGCCACGCCGCCGCCTATAGCCTCCTCTCCTACCAGACCGTCTACGTGAAGGCCCACTACCCCGTGGAGTTCATGGCCGCCCTCCTCAGCGTGGAACGCCACGACTCGGACAAGGTGGCGGAGTACATCCGCGACGCCCGGGCCATGGGCATCCCCGTCCTGCCCCCGGACATCAACCGCTCGGGCTTTGACTTCAAGGTGGTGGGGGAGGAGATCCTCTTCGGCCTCTCGGCGGTGAAGAACGTGGGGGAGGGGGCGGCGGAGGCCATCCTGAAGGAGAGGGAGCGGGGAGGGCCCTTCAAGAGCCTGGGGGACTTCCTGAAGCGCCTGGACGAAAAGGTGGTGAACAAGCGCACCCTCGAGTCCCTCGTCAAGGCGGGGGCCTTTGACGCCTTTGGGGACCGGGCGCGCCTCCTCGTTTCCCTAGAGCCCCTCCTCCGTTGGGCGGCGGAAAGCCGGGAGCGGGCCCGTTCGGGGATGCTGGGCCTCTTCGCCGAGGTGGAGGAGCCTCCCTTGGTGGAGGCCGAGCCCTTGGACGAGATCACCCGCCTCCGCTACGAGAAGGAGGCCTTGGGCATCTACGTTTCCGGCCACCCCGTGCTCCGCTACCCGGGCCTGAGGGAGGCGGCAAGCTGCGCCCTGGAGGAGCTGGAGGCCTTCATCCAGGGGCTTCCCCCCCGCGCCCGGGTTCTCCTGGCCGGCATGGTGGAGGAGGTGGTGCGCAAGCCCACCAAGAGCGGGGGCATGATGGCCCGTTTCACCCTCTCCGACGAGACGGGGGCCTTGGAGGTGGTGGCCTTTGGCCGGGCCTACGAGGGGGTTTCCCCCAAGCTCAAGGAGGATGTTCCCCTCCTGGTCCTGGCGGAGGTGGAACGGGAGGAGGGAGGGCTTAGGGTCATCGCCCAAGCGGTCTGGACCCACGAGGAGGTGGCGGAGGCGGCGAAAGCCCTGGAGGTGGAGGTGGACCACGCCCTTCTGGACGAGAAGGGAATCGCCCTCCTCAAGAGCCTTTTGGACGAGCACCCGGGGACCCTTCCCCTCTACGTGAAGGTCCAGGGCCCCTTCGGCGAGGCCCTTTTCGCCCTTAGGGAGGCCCGGGTGGCGGAGGAGGCCCTGGGAGCCCTCGAGGCCGAGGGCTTCCGCGCCTACCTGGTGCCCGACCGGGAGGCCTTCCTCCAGGGGAACGGGGGGAACGGGGCCAAGGAGGAGGTGGTGCCCTTCTAACGGGCGAAGAAAAAGGGCCGGGGAAAACCCCGGCCCTTCGCTTTAGAAGGCGCTAGAAGTCCATGTCCCCGGCGCCCGCAGGGGTGGGGGTGGACTCCTTCTTCTCGGGCTTCTCGGCCACCACCGCCTCGGTGGTGAGGATGAGGGAGCCGATGGAGGCGGCGTTCTGCAGGGCGGAGCGGGTCACCTTGGCGGGGTCCACGATGCCCGCCTCCACCATGTCCACGAACTCCCCGGTGGCGGCGTTGAAGCCGTAGCGGAGGTTCTTGGTCTCGGAGAGGATCTTCTGGACGATGACGGAGCCCTCGTAACCGGCGTTCTCGGCGATCTGGCGGGCGGGCTCCTCCAGGGCCCGGCGCACGATCTTGGCCCCGGTGGCCTCGTCGCCCTCGAGGCCCTTCAGGAGCTCGTCCACGGCGCTAATGGCCCGTAGGAGGGTCACGCCGCCGCCCGGCACGATGCCCTCCTCCACCGCCGCCCGGGTGGCGGAGAGGGCGTCCTCAAAGCGGTGCTTCTTCTCCTTGAGCTCGGTCTCGGTGGCGGCCCCCACCCGGATCACCGCCACGCCGCCCGCCAGCTTGGCGAGGCGCTCCTGGAGCTTCTCCTTGGCGTATTCGCTGTCGGTGGTCTCCAGCTCCTTCTTGATGGCGTTGATCCGGGCCTCAATGTCCTCCTTCTTGCCCTTGCCGCCCACGATGGTGGTCTCGTCCTTGGTGATGCGCACCCGCTCGGCCCGGCCCA